>Ga0316204_10003280_pt1 | contig 33000 bp, 32 predicted proteins | sample 6monrhotite_MG_2_FD_205661 | JGI IMG/M metagenome (GOLD analysis project Ga0316204, IMG submission 205661) | Microbial mat bacterial communities from mineral coupon in-situ incubated in ocean water Damariscotta River, Maine, United States -... | ecosystem: Environmental > Aquatic > Marine >... | reverse complement strand
CAGGGAGTTATCTTCGGAAGATATTCAAAAAGTTCGTGATGACTTTTTGAAAAGCGACGTCGATCCCGTTATGTTAAGGGAGTATCTAAAATCTAACCCACGAAAGGCCTTTAAAAACCCAAAAGTTGTGGATATGGTCGATTTTTTACAGCATGTTAAAAAGACCATTCGTAAGGCGCGGGTTAAAGCTGCGGCCAAATCAGTTAAAAAGGGAGGCCTGAAAAAAATGTTTGCTAAATTAAAACCAGGTCAGTTTTACATTTTACCCTTTACCAATGAAGAGATTGTTGCAGGCAAGGCAACCAGTAAACAAACCATCCGACGTGGTACCAAAGGTGAGGCGGTTAAGCAAGCCGGTGTGGTCGATGTCAGTATTGACTCTAGTAGCCTGGACTGTAAGAAAAATACTATCGATATGACCATGGTCAGGGTTGAATTGTTTGATACCAAAGGGAATCCAGTCACCACGGCAGGTTTAAAAGGTACAACGCAAAAAATTAGATTAGACGTGGGTGACTGGAAAGATAAACTATGCAAGCCTTAATGAGATTGATTTATGTAAATAAATGCAGGGGCAGGGGTAATCATGTATACATTTATTAAATGTAATAATATATACATTGTAATCTTCAACCTGGTATCAACAGTTGAGGTTAAATGATAGATTTAAACTATTTGAATCAGTGAATATATACAGGTGTGGGTTTATGAAATTTTTTACAGCTTTTATTCTTTTGCTAGTAATATTACTTAATTTTTCATGTGCAACAATTGGTGATTCGGACTGTGTGCTAGTGCCAGGCACGCTGATTTGTATAGAGAAATAACAGGGTATCAAAAAAATATGAAAACCGCTGAGCTAAAAAGCCAGAATCTTGTCTATAAGCCACCGTCCCGTGATGATTATGAGATTTTAAGAAATACCAGACCCTGTGATGAGTTTTATTTAATGGTGGGTGAATCGGTAGACGAGCATAAATATAAAACTGATGAGCAATTTGAATCAAGTTTTGTAGCTTCATTAGAACGGGATAATTACTGGCATATCTTTAGAGACGCTGAAGCTATTGGGGTTGTGTTCATCCATAGTATAAATCTTACAGATAAACATGGTCGTTATGCGGTGGGTATATATCATGAAGCTAACTGGAATCAGGGTTTGGGGCAGGAAATATGCAAAACGGTACTGGCTTATGCTTTTGATGAGTTAGGTTTGCATAAAGTTGATCTGAGGGTGCTTGAATATAATAAACGAGCTATCGCCAGTTATAAGAAATCAGGATTTATAGTTGATGGCAGGTTAAGGGAAAATGCCTATATTAACGATCGCTGGCATGATGATATTTTGATGAGTATCCTGTCTCGAGAGTACTATGCTCTAAGCTGAGGCATTTGAGAATTCGCCGTACCGTAATGATCATGTAATATGCTTGTGCCCAGCTATATAAAACAAATCGAATTTCTAAACGACCTTTACATTCCAGTATTTATAGTTCATTGTATGTAAGATTGATTTTTAGAAAAATAAATCATATAGTTAAATAATAACGGTTATGGACAGCGCTAAATTTACACAGGCTTAGATTACGCCGCATCCTTCTACAGTCACACAATTAATGCTCAAATATACCAGGGTCATACATCGAACCTGAAACGACCACTAATTGTACTCCTGTCTAAAGTGAATTATTAGCTGAATTAATAACAATAACTACAGGTGCAGGCTTAATATGTTTTCTAGAGCAATAGGTAATTTCAAAGAATACTTTTCTTATCACCGTAAGATGATTTTTATTTTATTCCTGGTTTTTTTTACATGCATAGCTATAACGCTTGTCTCAGGAAAAATATATCAACACTGGGATGATGATTATGATCGTGGTGCAATTGCGATTGATAAAGGTGCCTTTGATGAATCTTACGCTACACCCATTTATTTAGAGCAGGGTTGGGATGAGTCAGATAGTTTATGGTTTTACAATACAACCCAGGGTTCAGCATTAATTCCCTATGATTTCTTTATAGCCCTGGAACAGGCAACTTCAGAAGAACTGTTTCGTTCTAATGAAAATATTGACAAATTTCGTTATCTTCCACAAAAACCGACTTTCTTCAACCCGGATGGCCTGCCTGTTGGTTTTGTTAAAGATACTTATCAGGGAAAGAATTACATTGGTTACACCTGTGCTGCCTGTCATACGGGCCAGTTAAATTTTAAGACGAATGACTCTGACATAATGACAGCTATCAGAATTGATGGCGGGCCAGCCATGGCTGATATGGTTGGTTTTTTAACCGCGCTTCAAAAAGCCATGGAAACCACTATTGAAGATGAGCAGAAACGAAAACGCTTTGTCAGTAATGTAATTAAAAACGGTAGTGATTATGCTAAAGCGCCTGAAGTGATAAAAAGTTTGCAAAAGTGGACAAAGAAAATTGCCTTTTATAATCTGATTAATCATAGTCATATTGACTACGGCTATGCCAGATTAGATGCATTTGGACGAATTTATAATCGCGTACTTGAACACGTGCTTAACGCTAAGCAGGTGCGTAGCACGCTGTTATCCCTGACGGATAAAAAAGGGCAGCGGATTATCAGTGCATCTCAGGTTGATCTTGTATTAGAGGGCATTAATCAAACCATAATCGGTGATGTGGGCTTTGCAACAATTGTTGAGCGTTTGCAGTCAAAGGAAACGGGTTATCCGGGTTTAGGTTTGAAAGATATGTTAAATGTGCGTAATGCATTTTTTAATGAACCTGATGCACCGGTGAGTTATCCGTTTTTATGGGATATCGCTCAATCTGATTATGTACAGTGGAATGGCCTTGCGGCAAATGCCAGTGTTGGCCCACTTGGGCGCAATACAGGAGAGGTTATAGGGGTATTTGGTAAACTTGACTGGTCAGCAGATGATAGTCGTTTTAATCTGGGGGCTTATGTTTCTGGCCAGAGCACCGGGCGTCCACATATAGATTTCAAATCTTCAATTAACCTGGTTAATCTTCAACGACTGGAAAGTCATTTGAAAAGTCTTAAATCGCCTAAATGGCCTGAGAATATACTGGGTAAAATTGATCATGAAAAAGCCCAGAGAGGGCAGTTGATTTATGCACAATACTGCCAGTCATGTCACGAAATTGTTGAACGTGACAACTGGGATCGAAAAGTTATTGGAAAAATGTCGAGCCTGGAAACTGTCGGTACTGACCCTGCGATGGCAATGAATAGTGTGAGTTATAAAGGTAAGTCTGGAAACTTTAAACATATTTATCAGGACATTGACGGGGTGGGTGGTGTTATTCTGGAAGAGAATGCACCTGTGGTGCAGATATTAACCGCAGCTACCAAAGGTGTTGTGGCAACACCCGATCCTGATAAGCTATTTATACGACGTTGGGCTGACTGGATATATGTGCTGTTTATGTCTATTGCAGATAATGATATAAAACCCAGTGTAAAAGCAGGTAACTATAATCCTGATACAAGAGCCCAGCCCTATGCCTCGTTGGTCTCTTATAAAGCAAGGTCTTTGAACGGTATCTGGGCGACAGCTCCTTACTTGCATAATGGTTCTGTGCCGACATTATATGATTTGTTGTTACCCAAAAAGAAAAAAACGGATACAAAAAAAGGTGAATACAGACCTGATGAATTTGTCCTGGGTAGTCGAGAGTTTGACGCGAAGTATGTGGGTGTTAAATACAAGGGTTATGAGGGATCCAAATTTACAACCAGTCGTATGGGCGATAAAAACATAGGTCATGAATATGCCGCAGGGCGTACAGCGCAGAATGATGGAACCACACTGCCGGCTTTAAATGAAACCCAGCGTTGGGAACTGGTTGAGTTTTTGAAAACGCTATAAACTGTAGATATGTAAATTAAATTTCAAAGTGCAGATAGAAAGTCTCTATCTGCACTTTGAGCTCTGCGGTAATAATCTGTAGAGATCTTATCTGAATGATTAGAAATAAACTCACTGATTTATTTCATGTATTTAGACCTGATATTCAGTGGGTTAGAAGTTCCAGGTTATCAAGATCTATAATTGGATTTGCAACGGGTTTACCAAAGAAGTAACCCTGACCGTAGGCAAAGTTAAGTTCTGTTACTTTGCTAAGCAGCTCTTCTGTTTCGATACCTTCAGCAACCAGTTTATGCCCGGTTTCAGAAATCATACTGGCCAGATGTTTAACGATAGTTTTCTGGCTATTATCGGTAAGGCCGCGTATTAATGAAATATCAAACTTCACAATATCAACCGGCATAGATGCCAGGTATCTAACAGAGGAATATCCACTGCCAAAATCATCTAAGGCGACCAGAAAGCCGATTTTGCGTAGATGTATAAGGTTTTCAGCAGCGTCATCAATCTGTGTAATTAATGCGGTTTCAGTCACTTCTAGTACAAGTTTATAATCTGAAATAAAGCGACTAAATTTTTCTAGTTGTTTAACAATGTCGTGATTAACAATCGATTTTCCTGAGACATTTACAGAAACCCCCGTGCCCTGTGGAATGGTGTTGTTCAAAAGGTCATTGTATATCTGTTTTAATATAGCCATGTCCATTTCAATCTCAAGTCTACGCGCATCTACCAGCTGAAAAATATCGCCTGGCATAACAATTTTGTTATCTCTTTCAATTCTTACCAGTGCTTCATAATAATCAGGTTTTAAATCATTGAGTGTGACAATTGGCTGGTAATACATCTGTATTCCATCACCATTTGATATGGCTTCATAAACAATGTTGTTTATCCAGCTTGAGAAAATACCTTTTACCCCCTGTTTCATATCATCCGTATAGAAAGCAATATGAGACTTGCCAGGTTGTTTGGCAGAGTACATCGCAATATCTGCCTGCCATTGTAAACGCCCAAGATCCTCATGTTTGCCTTCGCCGGCATGTGAGAGCCCAATACTAATTCTTACAGGTTCTCGTATGCCTTTTTCAGAGAATGGATATTGAGAAACGGCCTTTTCACAGCGCTCTGCAATCACTTGTGCATCCTCTTTGCTGCAGTCTACAAATACACAGGCAAATTCATCTCCGCCGAGACGGTAGAGTTTTTCGCCTTTGCGAAGTACATCCATAATGGAACTGGAAATGCCAATTAATACTTCATCACCAATGTGATGACCGTAACTATCGTTAAAGGCTTTAAAATTATTTACATCAAATATTGCAAGACAGACTTCTATTCTTCCGCCGGAGAACATTTCATGCAGGTTTTGCCAGTGGTCATCAAATGCTCTTCGATTTAGAGCGCCGGTTAAAGCATCGTGATGTGCTAATGTCCATAGTTCCTTGTTTTTGTCATCAAGGCTGGTATGCACATCAAATAGTTTTTTATGGTATTCATTGAGTGAGTCATTTACTTTGTCTAGTTCTGAAACGGCTAGCATGCGGCCAAGATCTGGAGGTTGCTGATCAACCGTGTCATTTTTAAGGTCATCAATGTGTTGTGATATTTTACGTAAGGGTCTGGCAATTAAATAAGTCACAAGAGGGTATAAAAGCAGTGTTGGTACACCAATAATAAGTGCCATTCTGTAAAGCATGCCAATTACTATATTCATGATGTCATCTAGCATTTCATTAGGTCTTAAATCGAAAGCCAGATGATTTGGCAATTCAGAAACAGGGAATGTTTTTGAATCTTTATGAGTGATATGAATGGATTGTTTATCTATATAGTTATATTGGCGTGTTAAAATAAGCTCAGGTTTTAAATCTGCTCTGATAGCAATATAACCTGTTGTATCATGCGTATTTTTTTTATCAAAAACTTCATGATAAACAATTAGCTCAAGTTTGTTATCATGGGTTTCTATATATGAGGAAAGATTTTTTGTGTCGATTGATAAGGGTAATGTGCTTTTATCAAGTTTTGATAAAACATTGCCAGTATTGTCATAAATGCTTGTGTCGATAATGTGTTTTGGCAAAATCCCTGCCTGTAATGACCTAAATTCATTCCAGTAAGCATAATGTAAAGGCATGGTAATCTGTTGGGAAACTTCTTCCCAATTGGCAAAATCACTGGCATGTTTTTTAATGTCTAATTCGGCATCTAATATCGTTGTGGATAGCTCGTCTCGTGCAATATTATTGTTTGAAGTGTTAATCTCTTTTTGTAATTTAGCTACTTCATTGTATGTGATAATACTAAAGCTGGTGAAAAACATGAAGATGAGTATTGAAAATCCCATCGCATAATGTCTTATCGAAAAAGACCTACTCAAAATGCTCTCCTGTTTTTTTATATGAGAGATAATCCATTTTATAAGCTGTACTCAAAAACATTCTGTAAATTAAATTCATACGCCTCATTAAAAACATGCCCAGCAGCTTTATGGGTTAATGTTTTAAGATATTGTTTGCGATTGCTAATACCCGGAGAAAAATCAGGCGGCATAATGGCGTAATCTGAATTGACAGGTGTTTTATAGAGCCGTGAAACTGTACTCGATTTACTAGTTTGTAAGCATTTATGCTGAATGAGAATGGCAGCTGCGTTATTTTCACCCTGATTAAATTCAGCTGAAGCGACTAATCCATTTTTTAACGTTTTTTGAATAATTTCAGCCTTGATTAAGCCTGTGTAAGAGAAATAACTTATAAACAGGGGAAAACTGCACTTTACTGTTCCAATTAGCCCTTTAAGCATGCCTGTCCCACTGAGTCGAGTTATTGTAATTGCTGTTTTTTTTATTGGTTTGAATAAATATAGTCGATAATTCAGTGTTTCACTGGTTATTGCTGTTTTATTTATACTCAGAGCAAATGCGTGAAAACGCCAGGTATTCGATGTGCATGAGTCTGTAAAAAGCGATTTCAGTTAACACATGAGCGATGCTGGTGCGTTAGTTTGGGCTGAAATCGGCTGATTCTAAGATATTTAACGACAAAGCGTGAATAGTTACATAAATAGCTGATTTTCATACTGATTTTTATGTGTTATGTTGGTTGTTTAACAATAAATTATCTTCTTACTGCTCAGGGACTGCCTTTAAATGGAATCTAAATTACTGGATTCGCTAAGTACCATACAAACCCCTGAAGGGGTTGATATACACCTCAGGCTTGCGGGTGTGTGGCCACGCAGTGTTGCCTGGATTATTGACGCTCTTATTCGTATTGCTGTTTATATTCTCTTTAGTTTGCTTGTTGGCTATCTTGGGGATTTTGGTACCGGCATGATGCTTATCGGCATCTTTTTTATAGAGTGGTTTTACCCAGTTTTATTTGAAGTGCTCAACCAGGGTATGACGCCAGGTAAGAAGTCATTAGGTATTCAAGTGCTTAATAGTGATGGTACGCCCATAAACTGGTCGTCTTCAATGCTAAGAAATATATTAAGGACGGTGGATTTTTTGCCATTGATGTATGGTGTTGGATTTATTTCAATGCTGTTAAATGACCGGTTCCAACGCCTTGGAGATCTCGCTGCGGATACAGTAGTGGTGTATCGTAGCAATATTACAGATTCCGCTGTAATACCTGTGTTTACACCTCGTAAGTGTAGTTATGATTTAAGCCTTAAGGAGCAACAGGCTATACTGCTTTTTGCGGAACGTAGTAATCAACTTTCTGAACAACGCCTTGAGGAATTAGCGAATATATTAGACCCAATGGACTTACCCGATAAAAAGATGAACAAAGATAAATTACTCGCTATCGCAAATGGATTAATAGGTCGTCAATGAAACAATCAGAATTTGAAACCAGGCACCAGCAATTCTGGCATGAATTTGAGCAAAAGCTGGCTCTTAATCAGCAATCAGAAACGCATTTAGGTACGGATTTTCCTGAAAGTTATAGATTGCTGTGCCATCATCTTTCGCTTGCGCGAACACGTCACTATAGCCCGTTGCTAGTAGAGCGGCTTGAGAAACTTGTGATTAACGCACAGCAAATATTTTACAAACGCAAGACACACTTTCTTTCATCATTTTATGTTTATTTTAGTGGCGGATTTTCACGAGCAGTGAGAAAAGACTGGCACTGGGTTGCTGTGTCTTCAGTTTTGTTCTTCGGCGCATTTTTTGGCATGTTAGTTTCGTTGCAATATTATCCTGATATGGTTTATACCGTGATATCCGCTGAGCAAATAGCCGAAATGGAGAATATGTATAATCCACAATCAGGTGATCCTCTGCGAAATAGTGATGCATCATCCGATTTTGAGATGTTTGGATTTTATATTTTTAATAATACAGGCATAGGTTTAAGAACATTTGCCAGTGGGCTGTTTTTTGGGATTGGTTGTGTGTTTACGCTTTTATTTAATGGAGTGGTGATTGGTGGTATTGCCGGGCACCTCACCTATATTGGTTACGGATCAACATTCTGGCCATTTGTATCGGGTCATTCAGCACTTGAGTTAACGGCAATTGTATTATCCGGTGCGGCTGGATTTAAACTCGGGTTTTCGATAATAAGCCCCGGACGTAAGACCCGTTTACGCGCATTACGTGATAGTGCTAAAGAGGCCGTTTATTTGATGTATGGTGTTGCCACTATGTTTGTATTAGCCGCATTCATCGAAGCCTATTGGTCATCTATAACTGAATTAACACCAATGATTAAATATAGCGTAGGGGTTATCTTCTGGTTGTTTGTAATTTTATATTTCGTGTTTGCTGGGCGTAAAAATGCAACTCGATAAAATTATCATCGCTTTAAGGAAACGCACTTCATGGGAGGCTATGGACCTTGGCGTTATACTGATGCGTAAATTATGGCCCGTTTTATTCTTTCCATGGCTGATTTTAATGAGTATTGTATTGCTTTTTGTGATTACAACAGAGCTTCAGGGCCATATGTATTTTGCTATTATATTCATGTGGTGGATAAAACCTGTTTACGAAAGTCTGATCTTGCATGTATTGAGTCGTGGAATTTTTGGCGAGTATGTAACCACAGCCGATATATATACATCGCTGGGGGCGTGGTTAAAACCAGGTGTATTAAACAGTATTTTTATTTCGCGTTTTTCATTGTCGCGATCATTTAATCTATCAGTTCAACAGCTAGAAGGGCTAAGTGGTTCCGAGCGAAAATCCAGATTACAGGCCTTGCATCGATCTTCTAATTCGCACTCAATGGTGGCAACGATAATAGGTCTGCTGTTTGAGCTGCTGTTTGTCTTAACCTTGTATATAGTCATTGTTTACATTGCGCCTGAAACCAGTACAGACTTGGTGAATTCGATTATCGAATCACCAGATGAACAGGTTTTCTGGTTTATTATCGCCTCAGTCATTTATGCATTAACATTATTTGTATTAGAACCATTTTATGTTGCCGCGGGATTTATGTTGTACCTTAATAGACGTACCCAGTTAGAGGGCTGGGATATAGAACTGGAGTTCAGGAAAATTGCTCAGCGTATTCACTCTCCACATCAACAAATGCTAAAGGAAGCTCCTGATGTGTAAATTGAATGGTTTTAGATTAAAAGTAATCACAGCAAGTTTGTTTTTATTCTGCTTTCAAACTGTCTTGCCTGCGGTGTCAGCTGAACATCAATCAGGTAAGGAAAACTGGTTGCCTGAAGTTGCTGAAACCAGGCAAGATATACAAATCTCTAAAGAGCTTATTCAGGAAATTAAATCAAAGCCGCCCTTTGTAAATATCCAGAAGAAAAAAATCTGGGATTTTAGTGATGACAAAACCCATGAAAATAATAATGCAGATAATGAATGGATTTCAGATTTAATCGCATTAATCGCCATAGTGGTTGAGGCCGCTTTGTGGGGGCTTCCACTGTTGCTTGGCTTATATCTTTATCGCTATCGTGAGTACTGTCTGAATTTGCTTAAAGGAAATGGTTTAAAGCCGGATCATATGCAGATTCCCGATACTTTATTTGGTCTGGATGTTCGAGAAAAAAGTTTACCTGATAATATAGAAAAGGCAGCCTGTGAACTGTGGCAGAAAAAACACTATAGAGATGCAGTAAGCCTGTTATATCGAGGTTCGTTAGCAAACTTGTATAAGTTGTACAAGTTTGATCTGTCACGTGGAGCAACGGAGCAGGATTGTATGCGTCAGATTTTAACAATTGATCATATCAACGCTCAACTTGGCTTTGGAGAAAGTGTTACTGAAGAAGATGACAATGATTTACAGCGTATAGATTATTTTAAGTCGCTTACAGATATGTGGGTTGGAGTTGCTTATGCGCATCAAACACCTGCAGACGAAGATTTTAAAACTCTCTGTGTTGGCTGGAATAAGCTGTTTGCTAAATCTGGGGTTACTAACTAATGGTTTCCAGAAAGTTGCCAGGTGATTCGCGTATTTCTGTTTCAAATATATTTTCATTTTTATCTGTGATTTTTTTTCTGGCTCTGGTGTACTGGTTTATTAATCATGAATTCGAATTTAGATATGAAGAAGTTGATAAAGGTTATCAGGGGGAAGCCTTAACTAATCCATTTTTAGCAGCTGAGTTTTATTTACGCAGCATGGGGCAGAAGACAAAGAAACTAAAGTTGTTCCCAATGACTGATTCGCAGTTGAAATCAGGTGATACACTTATGATTCCTGGTAAGCGTATTGCTTATGATAAGCGACGTTCAGAATTTATACTCGACTGGGTGAATCGCGGTGGTCATCTTATAATTACTGGTGAGGTACTTAAAGGTAATGATTATCAGCGAAAAGATTATATTTTGAATGCAACTGGATTGCAGATTGAATGGGAAGTTTCTGAAGATGAATCTCTTGAAGGTGATGACCCGGTTAATCTTGATGTGGAAGACGAAGAAGATTTCTGGCAAATTGACTTTGTGAAGTATCAGGTGATTTCTTATGCGCCTGATTTTGATAGTGAAGTTATATGGCTGGTTACAAACAATTCAAAACTTCACGCAATACAGATTAAAGTGGGGGCAGGGCGAGTGACTCTGCTTTCAGATACCAAAATGTTTCGAAATCAATTTATTGATGATTATGATCACGCGGCCTTTTTATTTACATTGTCCAATGATCAGGCTCAGTTATATGATGATAGTGTTTTTTATTATTCTGTATATGACAAACAGACTAATTTGTTGAGCTGGTTATGGCGCAATGCATATGCGTTGATGATTTCCCTTTTTATTTTTCTGTTTATTGTGTTATGGAAAATTGTACCGCGTTTTGGGCCCCTTATAACGGTACAAAAACCAGTTAGTCGACGTTTTTTAGATCATCTAATCGCTTCAGGGAACTATCATTGGCGGCAGGGGCATTATTCATATCTGATTTATGCTGTGCGAAAACAATTACAGGAACAGATTAAAAAGAGTTACCCTGAGTGGTTAAATATGAGCCGAGATAATCAGCTTAAACGGCTTGCTAAAATAAGTCAGCTTGACGTGTCTGTAGTGGAAAAAGCTTTATTTGATACGCAAATTGAACGGGCAGAAGATTTTATGATAAAAATTAAAATACTTGAAAAATTGAGGAAAAATTTATGAGTGACACAGAACCGGGTCAGCTGACAGAAGAACCTGCATCAGACTCACAGCTCATTCAGCAGTTAACACAGCAGATTAACAAACTGTTTATTGGCCAAACGAAAGTTGTTGACCAGGTAATGATTGCGCTGTTGGCGGCGGGGCATGTGCTTGTTGAAGGTGTGCCTGGGCTGGGTAAAACTATGCTGGTGAGATTGCTCGCTAAATCTATAAGTGGCGAATACACGCGAATTCAGTTTACACCCGATTTAATGCCGAGTGATATTACCGGGCATATTATGTTTGATAATGAGGCGAACAGGTTTCGTATTAGAAAAGGCCCGGTATTTACAAATTTATTGCTTGCCGATGAAATAAATCGTGCACCGGCTAAAACACAATCTGCATTATTAGAGGTTATGCAGGAACACCAGGTTACCTTAGAAGGAAAAGCATTAGCTGTACCTGAGCCTTTTCTGGTTATGGCGACTCAAAACCCAATAGAACAGGAAGGTACTTACCCATTACCTGAAGCACAGCTTGATCGTTTTATCATTAAAATTAAAATTGATTATCCACAGCTTGATCAGGAACATCTTATGGTTAGAGCGGTTACTACCGATCAGGTAGGTGACCAGTTTAATATTGATACCTTAGTTCATCGGTTTAAACCTGAAGATATTGTGCGTCTGCAAAAGCTTGCATCCAGGGTTGCTGTAGATGAAAAAGTTTCACATTATGCAGTTTGTATTGTTAGACAGACCCGTGACTGGCCAGGTATTGCCTATGGAGCAGGGCCACGAGGTGGAATCGCATTGATACGATGTGCCAGAGCTTATGCATTTATGCATGGCAGAGATTTTGTTATACCGGATGATATAAAAAGTGTTGCCCTGGCAGTGCTCAGACACCGTATAGTGCTTTCGCCTGAAATGGAACTTGAAGGCATGGATAGTGACAGGGTGTTACAGACATTACTTGAAGCTGTTGATGCACCACGTAATTAATTTTTTAGATTAGCGAGTGTATGAATATTATTCATTTTAAACCAGACAAACGCCTGCTTCAGCTAAGTTTTTTACTTGTTATAACAGGCCTGCTAGTCAGTATCTGGACTGAGCTCGAGTTTGTATGGACCTCGTTTTTGATAATATTAGTGGTTTTACTGCTAGTTGATTTATTCCGTGTTTATAAAATACCACCTCCAGAGATTAAGCGTATTATTTCACACACTTTGTCGCTCGGCGTAAAGCATGAAGTTCATTTGAAGGTTTTTAATAACAGCACATCTATTCTGAATATGGATATTTTTGATCATTTTGTGGAGGATTTTGAAGTGCATGGAATGCCTCGTCGCCTGCTTCTAGATGCAAATGAAGTTGCGGATCTGAGTTATTTTCTAACACCTCTACACAGAGGCCAGATGGAGTTGCGACATTGTGAATGTTTGATTCAATCACCATTCGGGTTGTGGCGTTATCGACACCTGCTTGAATTAAAAGATAGTGTACGGGTTTATCCCAATTATGCACCTGTCATTGAGTATGCTTTACTGGCAACGGAAAACCACCTGAGCATGATGGGTATTTTAAAGCATCGTCGTCGTGGGCAGGGTATGGACTTTCATCAATTAAGAGAGTTCAGAGAGGGAGACAGTATCAAACAGATTGACTGGAAAGCTTCGTCCAGAATGAGAAAAATGATAGCCCGCGAATACCAGGATGAACGTGACCAGCAAATTATTGTAATGATGGATTGTGGTCATAGAATGCTGGCTCAGGATGGACAGCTGTCACACTTTGATCACAGTTTAAATGCACTGTTGTTGCTTTCTTATGTGGCACTTAGACAGGGTGATTCGGTAGGCATGTCTGCTTTTAGTCATGAAGAACGGCGCTGGGTAAAACCGGTAAAAGGTGTTACCAACATTAATGTACTACTAAATCATGTGTATGATCTGCAGCCAGGTACATCTGCCCCAGATTACTCTAGCGGAGCCCGTGATCTGGTAATGCGTCAAAGAAAGCGCTCGCTGGTGCTGGTGCTTACCAATCTTCGTGACGATGATTATGAGGATTTGCGTTCAGCAGTAGTGCTGCTAAAAAAGTATCACAAAGTTGTAGTCGCAAGTTTGCAGGAACAGGCGATTGTTGACCAGCTCGAACAACCGCTTCATACACTTGAAGATGCATTAACTATTGCCTCTACACATGCCTATGTATCTAAACGGGAATTGTTAGTTAAACAGTTACGAAATAGTGGTATCAATACACTCGATGTATTACCCGAAAACCTGGCCCTTGCACTAACCAACACATATCTGGATTTGAAGTCTTCAGGACAGATTTGATACCGCCTTACCCAGTGATGTACTATTGATAGTATGAGCCTACACAATAATACAAATCAGATAAGCTGGAAGTTTATCATTCAGGTTGCAAAAAAATACAAATCTGTCTTGCTACAGGCCAATCTGATTGCTGTAGTCGCTGCCGTGTTAAGTGCCCCGGTACCGATGTTAATGCCATTACTGGTTGATGAGGTTCTGCTGGATAAACCAGATTTTCTGGTGCATGCGATGAACTCTGTGTTTCCACTATCCTGGCATGTGCCAGTGGTTTATATACTTGCGATAATGTGTCTCACTATTAGCTTACGTTTATCTGCGCTAATGCTGGCTGTCTGGCAGACAGTGAAATTTACCCGTGTTGCCAAAGCAATAACCTACCAGATTCGAAAGATGTTACTCAGCCGATTACAGTATGTTTCTATGTCTGAGTACGAAACACTGGGCAGTGGAACCGTAGGTTCACATCTGGTTACCGATGTAGAGGCTATTGATACATTTATAGGTGGCGCACTGAGTAAATTCATTGTGGCCGTGTTATCTGTTATTGGTGTGGCGATGATTTTACTCTGGATTCACTGGCAGCTTGCCCTGTTTATTCTGGTTATGAATCCGGTGGTCATCTATTTCACCACTGTCATGGGACGACGCGTAAAGACCTTAAAGAAAAACGAAAATTCTGCTTTTGAATTGTTTCAGCAATCACTCAATGAAACACTGGATGCAATACATCAGATACGAGCCGCTAATCGTGAGCGCCATTATGTTCAGCGAGTTATAGATAAGGCCCGTGGAATAAAGACACATTCCGCTGCATTTAGCTGGAAGAGTGACGCGGCTAACCGGGTATCGTTTTTTATTTTTTTAATGGGCTTTGAGGTCTTTCGCGCAGTAAGTATGCTAATGGTAATCTTCTCCGATTTATCCATTGGCCAGATGTTTGCAGTCTATGCCTATCTCTGGTTTATGATGGCCCCGGTGCAGGAGATACTGAGTATTCAATATGCCTATTATGCCGCAAATGCAGCAATAATTCGTTTAAATAGCCTGTTACAGCTCAATACAGAACCACAGTATGAACATAAAATTAATCCATTTGAGGGTAAGAGCACCGTCGATCTGCGCATTGAAAATATCCGTTTTAGTTATGATCAGTCAGCTGAAGAGTCAGATACGGAATATGTATTGAAAGGTTTGTCCTTATCTATAAAAGCCGGTGAAAAAATTGCTCTGGTTGGGGCCAGTGGTGGAGGCAAATCGACACTGGTGCAAATTATCCTGGGAATGTACACACCCCACAGTGGCAAGCTGTATTTTGATAATGTGCCTGTGACGGATATTGGTCTGGATGTGGTGCGTGATAATGTGGCAACCGTTTTGCAGCATCCGGCATTATTTAATGATAGCGTGCGTAATAATTTATCTCTGGGTAAAAGCTTCTCCGAGGAGCAGTTGTGGTCGGCCCTGGAAGTGGCTCAGCTGGCAGAAACAATACAAAAACTACCAAACCAGCTCGACACAATACTTGGCAGAAATGGCGTCAGGCTATCCGGTGGGCAAAGACAGCGTATTGCAGTGGCGCGTATGATATTAGCCAATCCCAGGCTGGTTATTCTCGATGAGGCGACCTCTGCTCTGGATACAGAGACAGAAGCAAAGTTGCATCAGGCGATGCAGGCTTTTTTAAAAGATCGCACAACAATCATTATTGCACATCGTTTGAGTGCGGTTAAACAGGCAGATCGTGTGTACGTATTTGATGATGGAAAAATTATTGATGAAGGTGTACATGATGAAATGGTTCAACGTGAAGGGGTGTATAAACAACTTTATGGAACACATCAGGGGAACCCTGTTTAAAACACAGTGATAATATGTTTCTCAGTATTTTATACTTTATAACAAATTAGTATAACAACTTAAAAGGTTACGCTTTGCAGACAGATATTAGAATTGGCCATGGGTATGATGTACATGGGTTTGAGCCAGGAGACCACGTTATTTTAGGTGGTGTAAAGATCTCACATCATAGCCAGTTTAAGGCTCACTCAGATGGCGATGTTTTGTTGCATGCTGTATGTGATGCTTTGTTAGGTGCTGTTGCTCTTGGAGATATTGGCAGGCACTTTCCAGATACAGATAATGCGTATAAAGGCGCCAATAGTCGAGATTTACTAAAACGGGTTTATAAAATGGTGATTGAAACGGGTTATGAGTTGTCCAATGTTGATGTCACAATTATTGCACAGGCCCCTAAAATGTCTACTTCTATCGAGTCTATGTGTCTGAATCTGGCGAGTGATCTGAGTGTTGATAAAAACAGAGTAAATGTTAAAGCGACAACCACTGAAAAGTTAGGATTTGTCGGCAGAGAAGAAGGTATTGCAGTTCATGCAGTATGTTTGCTGTGTAAAAGTGGCTGATATTACAAAAAAACCATAAAAAACACTATTTTCAGTATTTTTCTAAAGACAATTTCAATTATTCTTATATACTGAACAATAAGACCATTAAATGAATTTCTGACTCGAGCACTAATGCTAATTTATATCCATGGATTTAACAGTTCACCAGACTCTTTTAAGGCGAGTCTGTTGAGATCCTATGCGAATAAAATAAATATGCCAGATGTTCTCAATATACCTGCACTATCATTTGACCCTGTTGTAGCAATTAATCAGTTGATATCAATAGTTAATCAATATCAGAACCATAATCAAATGCGCCCATTATGTTTCATAGGCAGTTCTCTCGGTGGTTATTACGCTACATGGCTGGCTGAAAAATATGACAGTCGGGTTGTATTAATTAACCCTGCGGTTAAACCCTATGAATTGTTTGAAGAATTTCTTGGCTTTAATCGTAATATCTATACGGGTGAAGAATACATGCTCAGCATGGATCATGTGAATCAGCTGAAGCAATACGAAGTGGAGCAGATTACTAAGCCTGATCGTTACCTGTTAATGTTACAGACCGGGGATGAGGTGCTTGATTATAAAATGGCTCTGGAAAAGTATGCTGCGGTACCCTCGATTGTAGAAGAAGGGGGCGGACATGAATTTTCCGGCTTTGACCGACATCTGGAAACGGTACTGGCCTTTTGTGGTATTAACTGTCTGAAAGCTTATTCATAAAAAATTGAATTCTGTAGTACTCCTGGTTTTTTAAAGCATTATTTTTAACAGGCGTAGCTGTACAAGTGCGCGCTTAAAAGTTAACTTACGCATCTACATTAGAGGCTAGAGGAAAGGTATATGTCACTAGGCCCGGTCATGCTTGACCTTGTCGGCACTTCTATTACAGAGCAAGAGCGTGAAATGATGCTTCATCCACAGACGGGTGGCGTTATTTTATTCACACGAAATTATGAATCAGTTGAACAGATTACGGCTTTAATTGAAGAAATTCATGCCTTACGAACTCCGCATTTACTGGTGGCAGTTGACCACGAAGGTGGGCGTGTACAACGTTTTCGCGATGGTTTTACGCATATTCCTCCGGCGGCGGCATATGGACGGGTTTATGCTGAAAATAAAAACCTGGCAAAAAATCTGGCGCGTCAGTGCGGCTGGTTAATGGCGGCTGAATGCAGGGCAGCAGGTATAGATATGAGTTTTGCCCCGGTACTCGATATTGGTGCAGGAGTGAGTGGTGTTATTGGTGATCGCGCTTTTCACTCTAAAACTGATATCATTGCCAAGTTAGCACATGAGTATATGTCAGGTATGTCAGAGGCTGGAATGTCCGCCACGGGTAAGCATTTTCCAGGTCATGGTTCAGTAAAAGAAGACTCGCATGTGGGGCACCCAATAGATAAGCGGCATCTTAATGACATTATGATGGAAGATGTTATTCCATTTCAGCGCATGATTAACTATGGTATGGCTGCGGTTATGCCAGCACATGTGGTTTACCCGTCTGTAGATGATAAACCCGCGGGTTATTCCAGTGTCTGGTTGCAACAAATTTTGCGTCAGCAACTGAATTTTCAGGGTGTAATTTTCAGTGATGATCTGAGTATGCAGGCCGCGGGCGTTGCAGGGGATTTTGCCGGGCGTGCCAATGCCGCACTCCAGGCCGGGTGTGATATGGTTTTAGTGTGTAATCACACTGAGGCAGCCCAGCAGGTTTTACGTTCATTAGAGGGGTATTCAAACCCAGCTTCACAAATGCGTTTAATTCGTATGCATGGACGAGGTAAAATAAATCTGCAGGACCTGCAATCATCCGAACAATGGAAATCTGCGGTCAAACTTGTGCAGTCTCTTGGTGATGAACCAAATCTGGAACTCGGTGTTTAGAATTTATTTAAGGTTAAAATTATAGATCAGCTGTTATGGAATATTTAAAAGAACTTTTAAGTCAGTTAAAATTTGATAGCGACACAATCTGGATGACCCAGGTTTTTGTTGTTGTGTTTGCCACCCTGTTATTAAGTTTTTTTCAAAAACGAATTTTCAAGCGTCTTGAACAAAAATTGCATAATACAAATAACCCATGGGATGATTTATTAATCGTGGCATCAGCCCGTCCCGTGGGTTTTTTAATCTGGCTGCTGGGAGTTTTATTTGCTGCGGAAATTGTTCGTCACCAAAGTGATGCAGCAATATTTGAATTTATAGACCCGGCCAGAGAAGTTGGTGTGGTTAGTATGCTGGTTTATTTCTTATTGCGATTAACTCAGGGTACACAGAACGTTCTTATCGCAAAGCAGGCTGAAGATGGTGAGCGAGATTTTGATAAGCATACGGTTGAAGCAATTGGCAAGCTAATTCGCATTTCAATTTTTATTACCGGTGGTTTGATTCTATTACAGACTTTGGGTTATAGCATATCAGGTATTCTTGCACTGGGTGGTGTTGGTGGTATTGCTGTTGGTTTTGCGGCAAAAGATTTACTCGCGAATTTTTTTGGTGGCTTAATGATTTATCTTGATAGGCCATTCAAAATAGGTGACTGGATACGCTCAAACGATAAAAATATTGAAGGCACAGTGGAAAATATAGGCTGGAGACTTACACGCATAAGAACATTTGATAAAAGACCGCTATATGTCCCTAACTCTATATTTACAAATATTACGGTAGAAAACCCTTCACGTATGACAAATCGTCGTATTAAAGAAACCATGGGCATTCGTTATGATGATGTTGATAAAATGGCTGTTATTGTAGAGCAGGTTAAAGCGATGCTGCAGAATCATGCAGATATTGACCAGGACCAGACACTGATGGTTAACTTTAATGCGTTTGCATCTTCTTCAGTTGACTTCTTTATTTATACCTTTACAAAAACCACTAACTGGGCAGAATTTCACGAGATTAAACAGGATGTGTTATTAAAAATTGTAGATATAGTAGAGAAAAATGGCGCTGAATTTGCGTTTCCTACTACTACCTTACATGTTAGTTCTATGCCTGTATCAGGAGAACCTGCCTGATGGCGGATAAGTTATTAGTGGTTATGGCCAATGTTGATATTAGTCGGCCAGCGGAAATTCTACCGCCATTGCTACAGGCAACGGTGGCAGCGGCAATGGAATATGAAGTAGAGGTTTTATTTACTGGGCAGGCTGGTCAGTTAGCCATGGTAGGCGAAGCCGAGTCTCTGGTATTGCAGGAACAAGACAGTAAAACGGTTTATGACCATATTCAACAGGCCAGAAAAGCCGGTGTGGTTTTTAAAATCTGTACGCCTGCATTGAAATTCTGGGGTGAAAACCTGATTCCTGAAATCGAAGAAACAGTCGGTGGCGCTTACATTATTAATGAAGCTATGGATGATAGCGTGGTGACATTTACTTATTAAACGTTAAAAAATTAATGCGTGCAGTTATATAATTTCTCGCAAATGATTTTAACGTTTACCAGACAGAATAATTAATATGAATCAGGAACACAAGCTGGCAGAACATGCACAACTGGTTTTACAGCAAGCTGACTTAATTTACTCTTCAGAGCAAATTAGCCAGGCAATAGATGAGCTAGCCCAGAATATTAACAAACAATTTGAATCAGTCACCCAGCCTGTGATTGCCTTGCCAATAATGAACGGTGGTCTGGTTCTGAGCGGGCACCTGCTAACACGATTAACTTTTCCTGTATTCATCGATTATCTACATGCAACACGTTATAGAAATGAAATCACCGGCAGTGAATTAAAGTGGAAAGTGAGGCCTCAGCAATCATTAAAAGATAAAACTCTGCTGATTATTGATGATATTTTAGATGAAGGTTATACCCTGCAGGCTGTTCGTGATTATTGTTTGGAACAGGGAGCTAACCAGGTGTTATCTGTTTTACTGGTTGAGAAAAATCACCCGCGTCTGAAGGCTGATATAAAAGGCGATTTTATTGGTTTGCAGGTTGAAGATAGATATGTATTCGGTTTTGGAATGGATTACAAAGGGCATCACAGAAGTCTCAATGCGATCTATGCGGTGAGTGAAAAACACAATGAAAAATGAATTCGTTGATATTGATATATCTATTATTGGCGGTACGGGCTTGTATGAGCTTGAAGGCCTTGTTGAGTTAGACAGAGTTAAACTTGATACGCCCTGGGGCGAGCCGTCTTCTGAATTGATTGTTGCTGAGCTAGCTGGCAAAAAAGTTATTTTTCTTGCACGTCATGGCCTTAAACACACGATTCCCCCGCATATGGTTAACTATCGAGCTAATCTGTGGGCTTTAAAAGAGTGTGGCGTTAAAAATATTATAGCTGTGGCTGCGGTAGGTGGAATAACCGATGAAATGGCACCGGAAACTATCGTAATTCCAGATCAGATTATTGATTATACCTACGCCAGGAAACAGACATTTTTCGAAGAAGACCTGCAAAGCGTAACCCATATTGACTTTACGCAGCCTTATTCGGCGCATATAAGGCAGCAGTTAGCAGATGCCGCCAGACGTCTGGGGCTGGAGCCGGTTATGCAAGGGGTTTACGCGGCAACTCAGGGGCCAAGGCTTGAATCTGCTGCTGAGATAGAGAGGTTAAAACGTGATGGCGCCAGTATTGTGGGTATGACAGGCATGCCTGAAGCCGCCTTGGCAAGGGAGTTAGAAATAGATTATGCCTGTTGTGCGCTAGTGGTTAACTGGGCCGCGGGTTGCGCGGGAACAACCCGTATTGAGCATAATGAAATGCAGGAAATCGTTGATAAGGGCATGCTCGGGATTAAATCAATACTAAAAGAGTGCTTAAAAGTATCTTAAAATGCCATTTAGTCGTCATTTATCATCTAAATAATTCATGGCCATATCAATCAATTTAACAATGTTATAAAATACGCGCGCTTTCGAATCTTGTAAAAGGGTACTCAATGTCACGAGCCGATAAGGTCTCAGACGCAACAGGTCTGGAAAAACTGATTAATGTATTACGCTACCATGAGCAATCACGCCAATGGTTTGCAGTAATATTCGTTCTTGTGGTTAGCCTGCTAGGGCAGCCTGAACCACTGCTGTTATATATCGGAACAGCAATTGTTGCTTTGGGTACAGCTGTACGCCTGTGGGCCTCTGGTTATGTTATGAAGAACAAGGAGCTGGCAACAACAGGGCCTTATGCCTATGTGCGACATCCGTTATATGTTGGTAATATTTTACTGTTAGTTGGCTTTTCTCTGGCATCTTCTCAGTGGTGGGCGTTTGTGCTGATGGCTGCGTTATTATGGTTTTATTACCCACCGACAATTTCATATGAAGATAATAAACTTCGTGGAATATTTGGTGAACAGTGGGAGAACTGGGCCAAAGACATTCATGCTTTAATACCCACATTTGGCGAGAAAGCGGGTAGCGTTAAAAGTGCATGGTCTTTTAAGAAAAGCTTGATGCAAAATGCTGAACCAGTAATTGTTTTATATCTGATCGGTTGCCTGTACCTGCTTTATACAAAATAATCGATAAAGATTAAATGCTTCAGGGTCTGGATTTTATTTCAGAAAGCGAATTGACCGATTGGGTTAATGAGCATCTGGACTCAGAAGCTGTTTCTCTGTCTGCGGGATATCAGGGCAAGACCCTGCTTTATTCCGAAAATGGTCATCAATTAGTTATTAAAGTGCCTCTGGGTAATTTTCTTACCCGTCCTGTTAATCTGGCATTGCTTCGCCACGAATATCGCATATACCAGCAGTTACAGGGTATGGACAGTGTACCTGTCTGTTATGGCATGGCTAATGAACAGTTATTAGTTTTAGAGTTTATTGAAGGTTTTACTATCCGTGAAAAACGCCCTGATACAAACTCTGATTATTACGTAAAACTGTTTGCTGCAATTGAACAAATGCACCAGCGTGGTGTTGGGCATTTTGATTTAAAACGCATGGAAAACTTGCTGGTAGATAAAAATAATGAACCAAAAATAATTGATTTTGGCGTATCTGTTTTACGAAAAGGCGGCTTTCACTGGCTTAATCAGTATTTGTTCAAGCTGGCAAAACAATTTGATTTTAACGCCTGGGCAAGACATAAATACAATAAAGACATGGAATCTATGTCTTTGGAAGATAGCAGATATTATAAAAAAACCGCTATAGAAATTGCAAGTAAGAAAACCAAACGTTTTTATAAAGATAAAATATTAAAACTATTCAGGTGATTTTTATTATTGTATTCAATGAATGATAATTTCAGCAGTTAGAATCAAAATCGTTCGCGTTTTCTTTTTCTTTGAAATTTTACGCAGATTAAACACTACGCAGTAATTGCTCAGCACTCTGTATATATTTTTTTCTTGAGAAAAGTAGCTGCAATCTGCTACCCCCACACTGGTTCCATAATACTGCGGAGCGTATGCCGGCCAATAACAAAGCGCGTATTTTATTGGCATTAGCTGGCTGAGACAGGTAGGTATGGTCTCCCTGAACCATAATTTTAGGCCCAATAGGGCTTATGAGTTGCTGATAAATATCGGCAAGACTGGCAATGATATTCTCATGGTTTACATCAAAGTACTCCATCTTCTCCTGAGTTTTTTGCAGGCTATCAGCAAGTTTGTCCATGGTTTGAGGTGAGCGTCTTAGCAGCTTCTCGAGGTGTAACAGGTTTACCCCATAACGAATTATTTCCTTGTCTGCCTGTTGAGTATTACCGGATAATTGTTCAACCAGAGCCTTTAAACCTTTTTTCACGCTTGATGAATCACCATATACGTCCATTACGCTACTGGCATCAAATCTGAATAATGTTTCTAAAAGTGGCGCGAGCTGAGCATCTGATACGCTGCCTTTATGGGCTAACTCCTGGACCAGAATAACTGACTGGTAGACACCTGCCAGTGCAAGTGTTTTATCTTGTTGTGTATGTTCCATATTAAATATCTTTAGAGAAAAACTCGTTTTTTAAGCGGGATAGTATCGGGTTCAGGTATTATACATTGTGTCAATGACACCGCCACCCAGACATACATTATCCTGATAGAAAACGATAGACTGGCCAGGTGTTATTGCACGCTGCGGGTTTTCAAAAATCACCACTGCGCTACCTTCTTCAAGGCTGTGAATTTTGCAGACCTGGTCACCCTGTCTATAACGAACCTTGGCTTTACACGAGTAAGGCAGCTCAGGAGTTATACTGCTCACCCAGCTGAGTTGAGAAGTGGTTAAGTGGGTATGGTAAAGACTGGGGTCTTCACCTTGTGCAACATATAATATATTTTTATCAAGATCTTTGTCTACACTGAACCAGGGTTCGTCAGTGGCATTTTTGACACCACCTATACCCAGGCCTTTACGCTGGCCTAGCGTGTAGTACATTAATCCATGGTGTTTACCTATGGTTTCTCCCTGAAGGGTTTTTATTTCACCGGGTTGAGCGGGGAGAAATTTCTGTAGGAAATCTTTGAATTTACGCTCCCCAATAAAGCAGATACCTGTGCTATCTTTTTTGTTATGGGTAATAAACTCTGATTGTTCTGCAATTTTTCTGACCTCAGGTTTTTCTATATCACCCACTGGAAAAAGACTGTGCTGTAGTTGTTGTTGAGTGAGTGTGTATAAAAAATAACTCTGGTCTTTATTGTCATCCAGGCCTTTTAATAAAAAATACTCGCCATCTTTTTCGGCGCGCTGCACATAATGACCGGTAGCAATATAATCAGCGCCCAGTTGTAATGCGTAGTCTAAAAAGGCCTTAAACTTGATTTCTTTATTGCAGAGAATATCGGGGTTAGGGGTGCGCCCTGCGGAGTACTCCGCAAGAAAGTGCTCAAACACTCTGTCCCAGTACTGATCTGCAAAATTAACGCTGTGCAACTTAATGCCGAGTTTATCGCACACCTGTTGGGCATCTTTTAAATCATCGGCAGCTGCACAGTAGTCCTCTTCATCATCCTGTTCCCAGTTTTTCATAAACAGACCTTCAACCCTGTAGCCCTGTTTTATAAGCTGCAGAGCAGCCACAGAAGAATCTACACCGCCTGACATGCCGACAATAACATGTTCAGGTTTTTCAGAATCAAAACCTCTGTTCATTTTCTGTTACCGGTTTGTTTGATGATTGTGTTGTTCTCAATTGTGGGTTTGTCTTTGTAAGGCATGATTGCAACCGTGCTACCTAAATTGCTGTTGATATACTCTACTGTATAAAGCTGTGAGTTGTTTAGTGATTGAATAAGCAGAGCTTCTTTTTCGATGCCAGCCCAGCTTTTAAGTGTTATTTTATTGCGCAATACATGACGGGTAATCATGTGGTTGTCCAGTAGTGGCGCCAGAATGTTTTTCAGGTTTCTGTATTTGTTATCTATACCGATATCTTTATAAATTTCCCTGGCTAGTTTTTTAGCGTTTTTATTGTTTGATGTGAACTCGGCCAGGCTTGTGAAAACATCTTTCTCAATAAGAGAAATCGAGTTGATGATATTGTCCTGTTCGTCTTTATCGGTTTGTAAAGGTGCAGCATGCAGGTCTTTAACAATGGCCCAGGTTGCATCACTGATTTCTACCTGCCCTGGATGTTTGCATTCAAATTCGAGGCAAATTTTAACAACAGGCCCGGCTATATTAGGCGAGCTAAACACAGCAGTTGCCAGGGCTAATAATATTGAAAGCAAATAATGACGAGGCATAGCGTAAACTTTTAATGATGTAAAACAGGTAAATACAAAATCATTGATTTTACTCAATCAGCTGTAATATCAATTAATAAATCCAGCGGGTAACGTTTGCCGGCAAGATAATCATCTATACAGCGTAAAACCATCGGGCTGCGTAGTTTTTCGGGTTGAGAAGCCAGTTCATCGCGGCTCATCCATACGGCCCTTATAATACCATCATCCAGTGTCTGTTTTGGGTTGTGATCAGCGCAGGAGCCGGTAAATGCGACACGTAGAAATGTGCGGTCTGTACCGGGCTGTGGCCAGAGATAGATACCTGTAATATATTCAGGCTGAAACGCCCAGGCAGATTCTTCCCTGGTTTCTCGAATGGCGGCTTCAATCAGGCTTTCATTGGGGTCAAGGTGCCCAGCTGGCTGGTTATATACGTGTTGACCTTTGATGACTTCTTCAACCATTAAAAAAAGACCGTCTCGTTCGATAACAGTAGCGACGGTGGCATGTGGTTTCCAGATTGCTTGCATGGTTAGTTAACCTAGTGGGCCTTATTGTTTATATCTATTAACTAATTCTACTAATGGTTTCGGTTAATCGTTTCTATGGGTGAAGCGCAGCTTCTTTTCTTTTAAATAGTTAATGATGTGTAAACGCCATAATATACGCATGCTGATAAAACCAGTAATGGCAGTGATTATACCGAGGGTTGTGCAGCCAAGCAGTAGGGGTTGCCAGATTACCTGCATTTGTTCGCTTATCCAGTCAAATGAGGCCTGAAACTTCAGGTGACTTGGTGGTAACCCCAGCATCCAGCTACCCAGTTTGTAGGCGGAGTAGTACATGGGCCCCATGGTTAACGGATTTGTAATCCATACCAGAGCCACTGAAATCGCCAGGTTGCAATGAAGCAGTATGGCCATACCCGCGGCAATCGCCATTTGTGCCGGTAATGGCACCCACATAACAAATAAACCAACTAAAAAAGCCATGGAAACCGATTTGCGATTCATATGCCACAAATTAGGTTCATGCAGCAGTTTGCCAAATATTTTTAAAGACCTGGATTGCATAATCTTATGGGGGTCAGGCAGGTATTTACGTAAAAGCTTTCTTGGCATGATGGAGTTTTAATGGCTCTTTAATGTATTGTCAGGTACTGATTACAACGGCGGCATTAGATACCACTCGCGATTGTCTATTTTTCTGTTAATTAGTTATTATAACAGACAGGCCAAATGATAAGGATATTATGTTGTGTCAGAAGATAATAATTTAAAGGAATATTCACGGCGGCAGCCTTTTATATTACCCGGGCAAACCAGAAATATCGCTTTAGTTAATTATACGGGTTGTGGCTTGCCGGCTTATGCAATTGCCTTGCTATCAGGTGTTTGTTTTCTTCAACTACAGCCAGATTTATCTACACCTGTCTGGACCAGTTCTGAGCTGCTTCTTTTTTTACCTTTGTGCTTTTACCTTTTTTTCAGAAATTCTACTCAAAGATTCGTTATCAGTTTTTTTATAGGATATTTCTGGGCGTTATTATTTGGCCATATGTATTTGTATCATCAGTTACCCAATGATTGGGAGGGAAAAGACGTTATTGTGCAAGGGTTCATAAGTGATTTGCCTGAACTGGGTGAAAAATCAGTACGCTTTAATTTTGAGGTGACTGATTACAGGCCAGTAAGCGGTGGTGACCGGGTTATGTCTGCCCATCTACCTTCGAGAATTCGATTGAGCTGGTATTATTCTAACAAAATCGTTCATAGCGGAGATAAATGGCAGTTTGTTGTCAGGCTAAAGAAAAACCATGGTATGCAAAATCCAGGTGGCTTTGATTATGAGACATGGCTGTACCAAAAAGGTATTCATGCGGGGGGTTATATTCGAAAAAATGAGCAGAACAAACGCCTGTCTGCATCAAAGTTATCAATAGATCACTACAGGCAAGTATTGTCAGGGCATATTGAAAAAGTTAGTGACTCACGTTTTCACGGCATTTTGCAGGCCTTAACCCTTGGCCACAAAGCTTTAATAACACCGCAGCAGTGGCAGGTTTTAAGAAACACCGGTACTAGTCATTTGATGGCAATATCTGGTTTGCACATAGGTCTTGTGAGTGGGATGGTGTTTTTTGCGGTGCGCAGATTCACCCCGGCTTTTATGATTAGTTATATTAGTTCACCACAGCTGGCGGCTATTTTTAGCCTGTTTGCAGCCTTTATTTATGCCATGTTGGCGGGATTTAGTGTTCCCACACAAAGGGCATTTGTGATGCTGCTGGTATTTATGTCGGCAATCTTATTCATGAAACCAGCTTTTAGTCTGAATACATTGAGTGTATCTGTTATAGCGGTTTTGTTATTTAGCCCCCTTGCGGTGTTAAGTGCCGGGTTCTGGTTGTCGTATCTGGCGGTATTAATTATTTTTGTGGTTTCCTACGGGCGGATTTATTCTAAAAGAGCCGGTATTGGACGTTGGTTTCGCACAGTGAGATTGCAGTGGTTAATTGCGCTGGGTATGTTACCGATCAGCTTATTACTGTTTAATCAGGGATCTGTTATTTCTCCGCTTGCCAATATGCTGGTAATCCCGGTGATTGCCTTGCTGGTTGTTCCCTTAGCATTACTGGCGAGTGTTATTAGTGTGCTGTCTGTGGATATCAGTCTCTGGCTGTTTTCCCAGGCAAGTCAGTTAATTTCACTGATCTGGTTTGTGCTTGAGTGGTTTTCGGGTTTTGAGTTATCGAGCTGGGGTATCGCCGAGGTTTCTTTAATAAATAGTCTATCAGGGTTGATTGGGCTGGTTTTGTTATTGATGCCGAAAGGTTTTCCAATGCGTTTAAGCGGGCTGGTATTACTTGTCCCGATGTTATTTCAGGCTCGACAAACTCCCGATCAAGGCGAGTTCTGGATGACCGTTCTGGATGTAGGCCAGGGTTTGTCAGTGCTTGTTCAAACCAAAAATCAGACGCTTCTCTATGATGCGGGGGCAAAATACAGCGAGCACTTTGATCTGGGGCAGCGGGTGGTTTTACCTTATCTTCAATACCGTGGAGTGACCAGCTTAGATGCCTTTGTTATTAGCCACTCTGATAATGATCACGCGGGTGGAGCCCAGTCTATTCTGAATAATATGCCGGTGAGTCAGCTTTATGCCGAGCCCGGTATCGTTAACAGCAGAGATAATTCAGGGGGGCGTTTTTCCTCCTGCGTTGCAGGAGATAACTGGGTCTGGTCCGGGGTGAATTTTCTCATACTGCATCCGACCCAGGAAATGAGTGGTATCAATACAGGCAAACCAGCGTATGTGAAAACCAATAACAGAAGTTGTGTGATAAAAATCTGGAATGCGTCTAATAGCGTTTTATTAACCGGGGATATAGAGCGGCGAGTAGAGTCTGAGCTGCTCAAAAGAAATGCCAGTAAGCTAGCGTCTGATGTTCTGGTAGTACCGCATCATGGCAGTAATACCTCTTCTTCCAGAGCCTGGCTAGATGTTGTTAGGCCAACACTGGCAATAGTCTCAGCGGGTTACAGAAATCGCTTTAATCACCCAACCCAAAAGGTGCTTCAACGTTACCATCAGCTTGGCAGCAGGGTGATGAACACGGCAAATGAGGGAGCAATTCATATGCAATTTAAGCCTGAATTAATGCAGCAGCTCACAAAGATACGAGGTCGGCGAAAAGTTAGTGCGCATTATTGGAATCATGGCCTGCGATAACGTATCATGTGGCACTAAATTAACGCCCTAAGTAGTTCTTTTAACTGGGCAATATAAGTGCGAGGCAATATACGTGTTTGAAATGGTAAAAGCGGGTGGCTGGCTGATGTTCCCCATCATAGCGGGTTCTATTATTGCATTGGCAATTATTCTTGAGCGTTTCTGGGCATTACAGAAGAAAAAAGTCATACCCTCGCACCTGGTTGCCACAATCTGGCACTGGGTGAAAGAAGGTCAGCTGGAGCGCTCTAAAATTGAAGAAATCAGCAAGCAGTCTGCACTGGGTAAAGTGCTGGCGGTTGGCCTCAACAACCGTCATCTTGAGCGGGAGAGAATTAAAGAATCAATTGAAGAGGCGGGCCGCCAGGTTGTACATGATATGGAGCGCTTTTTGAATACCCTGGGCACGATTGCTTCCATATCGCCTTTATTGGGTTTGTTAGGTACCGTCATTGGCATGATCAAGGTATTTAATGCCATTACCAGTTCAGGTGTTGGTAATGCAGCGCCGTTGGCGGGTGGTATATCACAGGCCTTAATTACTACCGCTGCAGGCCTTACAGTGGCCATAGTTGCATTAATCTTTCATCGTTATTTCCGTGGTCGAGTGGATGAGCTTGTTGTGAAGATGGAGGAAGAGGCGATTAAGATGGTTGATGTGCTGCATAACAATCGCACGGTGGCTTCTACCGGTCAGAAACAGGGCACGGGGAGAGCGGCTTGAACTTAAAGCCAGATCGTAAAGAAGAGATCGACCTAAACCTGACCCCACTTATTGATGTGGTGTTTTTACTGTTGATCTTTTTTATGGTCTCAACAACCTTTGAACAGACTTCTAAACTTAAAATTGATTTGCCTGAGGCTTCTGCTAAAGCAGAACAACAGTCTGATAAGAAGATAGTTATAGGTATTGATGTTAAGGGGCGTTTTTATATTAATGATCGCCAACTGGTTAATACGCAGGTTAAAACCTTAAAGATCGCATTGATGAAAGTTGCCGGTGATAATAAAGAGATCCCTATTGTGTTACGTGCTGATGCTAAAACTCCGCATCAGGCGGTGGTGACTGCAATGGATGCTGCGGCACAGGTAGGTCTGACACGATTGTCTATTTCTACCCTTGAAACTAATGGCGGCAAGTAGGTTTATATGTCCAGTAGTAAGCCTGAGTTAGTTAGCTCAAAAGTCACTTATCTGCGCCTGTTATCATACACTTTTCAATGGAAAGGTGCGTTTGCCATTGCTGTGGTGAGCATGATACTCGTAGCATTGTCTCAACCCGCATTTGCTTATCTTTTACAGCCAATGATTGATGGTGGTTTTATTAAAAAAGACCCAGAAATTCTCAGCTGGCTTCCTTATGCTATCTTTGGTGTTTTTCTGGTTCGCGCCACTTCGGGTTTTGTTGCAGATTATGGTATGACCTGGATTGGTAGAAGTGTCATAAAGGACTTAAGGGGGCAGATGTTTGCGCGTCTGATTGTTCTTCCGAATCAGTACTATGATAATACCTCCACGGGTGAAACCATTTCACGTTTTACCTATGATGTAGAGCAATTAGCTACAGCATCTACCACGGCAGTGACAATACTGATAAAAGATACGCTTATGCTGGTAGGTCTGGTTGGATGGATGTTCTATCTCAGCCCTTTATTAACCATTGTGTTTTTTGTTCTTGGGCCATTTATAGCATTAATCATAAGTATTGTATCAAAACGTTTCAGGGCAATATCAAAACGTATACAAAAAACCATGGGGTCGCTAACACACGTACTAGAAGAGACAGTTCAGGGGCAACGTGTTGTTAAAATATATGGTGGCCAGGCGTATGAGCTAGATCGGTTTAATAAAAGCAATAATCATAATCGTCAACAAAATATGAAATTAATGGTAAGCACCGCAGCGAGTACATTGATTTTACAGGTTATCGTTGCCATAGTTCTGGCGGGTATTGTTTATGTCGCAATACAGGAAGGCCTGAAAGATAATTTAACGGCCGGAACTTTTACGGCCTACATTACAGCTGCAACCATGCTGTTTGCACCACTTAAACGTTTAACAAATATAAATGCAATTATTCAAAAGGGTGTCGCTGCGGCTGACAGTGTATTTGAGTTTCTGGATAAAGAACCTGAACTGGATAAAGGCACATACATAGCGAAAGATATTAAGGGTGATCTGGTTTTTGAAAATTTAAATTTTTCATATAAATCTGCTGATGAGACGGACGAAGAAAAACCGGTGCTGCATAATATTAATTTACATATTAAGCCTGGAGAGACGGTTGCCTTTGTGGGGCAGTCGGGGAGTGGAAAGTCTACATTAGTGAATTTAATCCCCAGGTTATACAGTGATTATGAGGGAAAAATTTTACTTGATGGTGTGGATCTTGCCGATTATCAGGTGGATAGCCTGCGCCAGCAAATTGCCTATGTTGGTCAGGAGATTGTTCTGTTTAATGATTCTATTGAGCATAACATTACATATGGATATGAAGGTGGTGAGCCAGAAAAGGTAGAACAGGCGGCAAATGCTGCTCATGCCATGGAGTTTATTGAAAGACAGGATAAAGGTATGCAGTCTTTCACGGGTGAAAAAGGTGTTAAATTATCAGGTGGTCAAAGACAGCGCCTGGTTATTGCCCGTGCTTTATTTAAAGATGCACCGGTTTTAATTATGGATGAGGCAACCTCTGCACTGGATACAGAATCAGAAAGAGCGATTCAGAGTGCCCTGGAGGCTTTAACTAAAGACCGTACTACACTGGTTATTGCGCATCGTTTATCAACAATTGAAAATGCAGATAAAATTGTTGTTATGGAAAAAGGCAGTATTGTTGAAATGGGTACACATCAGGAGTTATTAGATAAAGCTGGTGCTTATAGTGCCTTACACAACATTCACTTCGCTGAAACTAATAATGCTTAAACCCCTGGACCATTATTGGTACAGCACTAATGTTTTTTCATTGTTACTGCTACCACTGGCAGGATTGTTTTGTTCTATTAGTTACTTTCGATCAAAGTTATATCGTACAGGTGTTCTAAAATCTTATAGAGCACCTGTACCTGTGGTTGTTATTGGTAATATTTCAGTAGGTGGGACAGGTAAAACCCCATTGATTATTGAGCTGGTAAAACAGCTACAGTCTCGAGGTAAAAAACCCGGTGTCATCAGCCGCGGTTACGGCGGTAAGGCGACTAGCTGGCCACAGGTAGTTGATCACCAGATTTCTGCCGCTCTGGTAGGTGATGAGCCTAAGCTGATATATCAGCATACAGCCTGCCCAATGGTGGTAGGCCCAGACAGAAAGCAGGATGTGGAGTTATTACTGTCTAAATATAGTTGCGACATTGTGCTTTCAGATGATGGTATGCAGCATTACGCATTACAGCGTGATATTGAAATTGCCGTAGTTGATGCTCAGCGGTTATTTGGTAATCGTTTGTGTTTGCCTTCAGGGCCTTTACGTGAGCCTGTGTCGCGACTAAAGAGTGTAGACCTTGTACTCTATAATGGTGCAACAGATGATACTTGTGGGTTTGTGATGCAGGCAAAAAACTGCCAGAAACTTATCAGTTCTGAATCTGTTCCCTTAACGGATTTTAAAAATCAGACAGTTCATGCGGTTGCAGGAATTGGTAATCCTCAGCGTTTTTTTAATATGCTAACAAAACACGGGTTAAATGTAATTGCGCATGTATTTGTTGATCACCATGATTACCAGGTCTCAGACTTGAAATTTGAGGACGAACTGCCAGTGCTGATGACCGAGAAAGATGCTGTAAAATGTAAAACATTTAACTTAACGAATCATTGGTCTGTACCAATAGATATTAAATTGAGCTCGAATGCTCAAGTAAAAATTAATCAGTTAATTGACTCAATCGATTCATTTAACAAGACAGGTGTGTGATGGATAAAAAACAGATTGAAATGGTAGTTTGCCCTGAGTGTAATGCAAAGCTTAGATATGAAAAGAGCACTCAGCAGCTCCTCTGTGACAATTGTAAAATTGCGTTTCCAGTGAAAGATGGTATACCGGTTATGTTAATCGAAGAAGCCACAAAACTGGAGCAACAAGAGCCGTAGTATGACCCCTTATCATATAGTAATACCCGCAAGGTACGCTTCAAGTCGTTTTCCTGGTAAACCACTGGTTGATATCAATGGTAAAACCATGCTTGAGCATGTTTACGAAGTGGCAAAAAAATCCACCGCTTCGAGTATCGTTATAGCAACAGATGATCAACGAATACAGGATGCTGCAAATAAATTTTGCGACAAGGTGTTAATGACATCGGATCAACACCAGTCTGGAACTGACAGGCTGGCTGAAGTTTGCCAGATTATGCAGTGGTCGGAAGATGAGGTTGTGGTAAACCTTCAGGGGGATGAGCCAT
>Ga0316204_10003279_pt1 | contig 33008 bp, 28 predicted proteins | sample 6monrhotite_MG_2_FD_205661 | JGI IMG/M metagenome (GOLD analysis project Ga0316204, IMG submission 205661) | Microbial mat bacterial communities from mineral coupon in-situ incubated in ocean water Damariscotta River, Maine, United States -... | ecosystem: Environmental > Aquatic > Marine >... | reverse complement strand
GAACCAAGGTGCAGGCCACTTCGGCATTAATCCCTTCTTGCTTTAGAAGCTTATAGAATTCCGGGTTTTCAGTACCCGGATTAAATATTACCCGTTTTGGTTGTAATTTCACGATACGGTCGTAATATTCCTTTTGGTGCATTGGGTTTACATAGAGTGTAACCGTATGAACGTCTTTAATTGCACTAAAATCTGTTTGGACCTGTACTCCGGAAATGCTACCTGCTAGCAAACCAAAAGCGGTAGTTTCTTTCTTCGCGTTTACCAGTCTTCGAACCGTTATATGACTATATCTTGATGGTTTAAGTGATGCTCCTAAAACTAGTGTCTTCCTCATATATTGGCATTCGCTGTTAAAGTCTGTTAAGGACTGTAACTTATTAAAATTTAATTCGTCTATTGTATAAGATACTATTAATTCATTGAACAAGCTGTATTTTTATAGTTAATGGTTAGTGTTTAGTACAGCTTGTCAATGAAAGAAACCCCGGCTAACTAGTCGGGGTTTTATTTTTTTTATTTTTTCCTCACGCTACATAGCGCCTTAAAAGCCTATCAGTAAGTAGTTTACTACTATTTAGAACTAGTTGTTTTTGTTAAAATGGCAACCTGCTCGTAACAAAAACAGGATTCATGCGTCATTTAAGTATCATCAATCAATCAATCAATAAACGAACATTTCATGAGAAAAGTAATTCTACTTTTGGCAATGATCGCATGTACTACGATCAAAGCCAATCCCGATCCCAAAACCCCTGATCTTAAAATTGGGAGCATTGCCGGAAGGGTTGTAGACAAAACATTACAGCAACCTGTAGCATACGCCTCTATTGTTATTAAATCTGAAGACGATCAAACTATTATTACAGGGAGTATTACCCTGGACGATGGTTCTTTCGAAATTGGAAAATTACCAGATGGTGAATTCACTTTAGAGGTCCAATTTATAGGCTATGAAACATATAGTCAAAAGATTACGCTAGAAAAAGGACATCGAAAATTAGAAGTAGGAAATATCGCAATCGCCGAAGTAGCGGAAGAGCTATCGGGAGTAGAGGTTGTGGGAGAAAGGACCACTATAGAGCAGCGTATAGACCGGAAAGTAATTAATGTGGGTAAAGATTTAACCACAGCCGGAGCTACAGCTTCCGATATCATGAATAACCTACCATCTGTAAACCTGGACCAGCAAACAGGAGAGTTATCATTGAGAGGAAACTCTAACGTACGGGTTATGGTAGACGGAAAGTTATCTAATGTTCCTGTTGCGCAATTGTTAAGACAGATACCCTCCTCCTCTATTAAATCGATCGAATTGATCACCAACCCTTCAGCAAAATATAATCCTGAAGGAATGAGTGGAATCATAAATATTGTGCTTCATAAGAATGCTAATATTGGATTTAATGGAAATATAAATACTGGCTTAACTGTAGGTGAAGAAGCTAAGTTCAACACGTCTGTTGATCTCAACTATAGAAACGGAAAATTTAATCTGTACAGTAATATTGGAACCAATATCGGAAAGTATGTCAATGACGGATTCATTTATAGAGAGGTAGAAAATTCCGAACAGTTCTTCCAATTTCTTAACAATAATAAGTCGTACCTGTATAAAGTTGGTGTAGACTTTTACTTGAATGACAAGAATACGATTTCATTTTTTACGAACCAGAACATTTTTAATGGAACAGCAAGTGGCCTTACTGATGTAGTTTATAACGACGATCTCAGCCGAAACAACACCCAGGCATTTACGCCAATTAACGATAATAAAAGTGAACAATATAATTTTGACTATAAACTAGAATTTAATAAAGAGGGGCACAATATTGAATTGGAAATAGACCATAACCGCTTTAAGGATGACGAGGAATCTGATTTTAAAATATCAGGGAATTCATTATTTCCAAATTATATAGATTTTGTGGACACCAAAAGAACCCAGACCATAGCTAATTTAGACTATGTAAACCCGCTAGATTCAATTTCAAAACTCGAAATTGGCGTTGAGGCCAGAGTCTTTGAAACCAATGTTGATTATGCTTCAACCGGGCTTTCTTTTGATGCAAGCGGAATCTTACGACCAACTCCCAGTACAGATTTTGTGTATGGTATGGATATTTATTCTGCCTATGCCACTTTTGGACAGAATCGTGAAAAATGGTCGTACCAGGTAGGGTTACGAGTAGAAGATGTAGAAGTAAAGGCAGACACCAATGCCGTAAGGTCCTTTACCGATTCCTATACAGAGATCTATCCTTCTGCATTTCTAACCTATACGCCAAGTGAAAAAAATCAATTTCAGATAAGTACCAGCCGACGGGTAGACAGACCGGGACTTTCACAAGTAAATCCAATAAGGGAATGGTCTACGCCTTTGATATCCTCATTTGGAAATCCTAGTTTAGTGCCTCAATTCACCAATTCATACGAGGCCAACTACACCAGACGATTAGAAAATGGTAGTATTACTGCAGGCGTATTTTACAGAACTATCAATGATGAAATCAACAGGGCTGTGTATGTTGACAGATTAGATCTGAACAAACTCATCCTAACCCACGATAACTTTGACAACACCTCTGCCTATGGTGTTGAAATTTCAACCAATTATAAACCTTTAAAATGGTGGAGTATAAACGGTAGTTTCGATCTATTTTCACAGACCCAGCGCGGTATCACAGAAAGTTTGTTAGAAAACAATTCTTCCGCTACCATAGATGACATTGTCACCGAAGATGTTGAAGTGGAAAATACTGCCTATAACTTTAGAATGAACAACAGTTTTACGGTAAACAAAAAACTCACCTTTCAGGTTTTTGGATTTTACAGAGGTCAAAATCAAAATATACAGTTTTCTGTAGATCCCATGTACTTTGTAAACCTGGGCGCCCGTTACAGTTTTGCTGAAGGTAAGGGAACGTTTAGTGTCAACTTTAATGATGTGTTTAATACTATGCGATTTGCCTTTGACGGAGAACGGCCTTTTGCACAAACCGGACAATTCAACTGGGAAAGTCAGAATGTCTATGCGGGGATCTCTTATCGCTTTGGCAGTGGAAAAAATAGAGCTGCGAAGCGAAAACGACGCGATAATAATACCAAGGAAGGTGGCGGTGGAATCTTATAATATTCTATTTTGATGAGCAATTGCAGGAGAATGGGTTGGTTAACTTCAGCAAACTTATCAAAGAAAAACCCCGACGATTTCGTTGGGGTTTTTAATTTTAGTTATTCAAAGATGCCTGTAGGATACCCATCCAAACTAGTAGTGTTTTTTAGCTTCATATATTCCTGTAGCCCTTCTTTTCCTTTATTTTCGGCCCACTTGGGCAACTGATCTCGCTCCTCTTTATAGTCCATATAAGGCACGCCCATACCACAGGATGTTTGAACCAGTTCTATTTTCAAATCAATAATTTGTCGAGATCCTGGAATTTGAGGAAAAATACTGATAAGCTTGTCCCATTCTGCATCTCTTGGGTGGAAAACCTTGGCAGTTCCGTAAATACGAACAATTCTAGGATTGCCTTCAAACGCACAAAACATAAGGGTCATACGAGGGTCATTTCTCAAATGCGTGGCCGTTTCATTACCACTTCCAGTAAGGTTTAACCAAGCGACGCTTTTATCATTAATGATTCGAAGTGAGTCTATTCCCTTTGGAGACAGATTAATTCGCCCTTCCAGCATGGCCGTAGCCACAAAAAACATGTTTTGTTGATTTATAAACGCTATTAACTCCGAAGTAAGATGTTGCTGTTGCTTGCCCATAAAAAGATGTTTCTTACCATCTAATAATAACACTACCCCATGTAAATCCGCTGCCAAATGCAGCCAGAACAACCAGATCTCCTTCCTTGATCTTGCCCTTCTCCCATGCTTCAGTTAGTGCTATTGGAATAGATGCAGCCGTTGTGTTCCCATAATTCATGATATTATTATATACCTGATCATCCTCTAATTTGAACTTCCTTTGAATAAACTGAGAAATTCGCAAATTGGCCTGGTGCGGTATTAACATATCTATATCGGTTACTTCCAAATTATTCTTTTGGAGTCCTTCTACGATCACCTCACTAAAACGAACCACCGCATTCTTAAATACAAATTGCCCGTTCATGTAAGGATAATACGATTCATCGTTAGGGTCATTGTCTGCAAGTATATCTGTCACCCATCTTTTCCCCATGCCGGGAGCAATTACCGATAATTCTTCGGCATGCTGGCCTTCAGAATGCAAATGCGTTGAAAGAATTCCCTTTTCGGTATTTTCTTCTCTGGTCATCACTGCTGCTCCTGCGCCATCCCCAAAAATAACGGAAACTCCTCTTCCCCTGCTAGTCATATCCATACCACCTGAATGTATTTCCGAACCAATCACCAGTACATTTTTGTACATACCGCTCTTGATATACTGATCTGCTATAGAAACGGCATATACAAACCCGGAACATTGATTTCTTACATCCAGGGCACCCACCGTCTTAATGTCCAAATCGCGCTGTACCAATACGCCCGATCCAGGAAAATAATAATCCGGACTAAGGGTGGCGAAAATTATAAAATCGATATCATCTTTGTCGATGCCAGCTCTTTCTATGGCAATTCTGGCGGCCTTAACACCCATTGAAGTGGTGGTATCTTCTCCTTTTATGATATGTCTTCGTTCTTTGATCCCGGTACGCTCTTGTATCCAGGCATCGTTTGTGTCCATTATTTTGGACAAATCATCATTGGTAACCACATTATCGGGTACAAAAAAACCTAACCCCGATATTCTTGAATTATACATACAACTGATTTTTAAGACTGATTTTTTATTTGAATAAGGAACTATACATTCCTCCCTTTGAGGCATAACTCACTCAGAAATTAAAAATACCGATATTTAGGTAGTTGACCTAGTGTTTTTTTTAAAAATTTGTTTCCTAAAAGTCGATGAATCTATCCTTAATGAGCTAAAAATATGGTATTTTAGATACCTTAATAAATTTCATAACAACGCGTAAAACCAGAAGCCATGAGAACTAAGAAATCTATCTGGAAAGAAGTACTTATACCATTCTTTCTGCTATTTATTATTACAGGGTTCGCTCAAGAAAAATTAAACTACCAGCAACCTTCAGAAGAAATTTTAGATTTAGTAAACGCCCCGTTGGCTCCTTCGGTGCAAATTACAGATGATGGGGCTTACATGTTGCTTCTTTACAGGGACCCATATAAGAGTATTCGTGAACTCTCGGAACCGGAATTGCGATTGGCAGGATTACGAATTAATTCAAAAACCAATATTGGAAGTCGCACCAATTACTACAACAATATTCAGATCAAGACTCCAAGAAATAAAGAAGCAATTCAAATAAATGGTTTGCCAGAGAATCCTCGCCTGGCCAATTTCAGTTTTTCGCCAGATCAGTCGAAAATAGCGGTAACCAATACTACTTCTGATGGTGTAGAAGTTTGGGTGTTGGATCTAAAATCTGCTATGGTTAAGAAAGTTACCGAAGCCAACGTAAATGCAAATCTTGGTGATGTGATCAATTGGTTTAAGGATGGGCAATCGCTATTGATCAAAATGCTTCCTTCATCCAGAAAAGGACTCATAGATGTAGCTGAGGCGATTCCTGAAGGGCCTACCGTTTCTGCAAATGATGGTAAGAAAGCTCAGAATAGGACGTATCAGGATTTACTTAAAAATCCAAATGATGAATTTAATTTTGAACAATTAGCGATTTCAGAATTGTATAAAGTTGACCTCGATGGCACAAAAACACTTTGGAAAGCTCCGGCTATGTATCGGAGTATTAGTTTTTCACCAGACGGAAAGTACGTTATGGTAGTCTCTGTTGACAAGCCCTTTTCCTATTTAGTAACCTATCGCAGATTTCCCTCTACTACTGCGATATATAAACAAAATGGAGATCTTGCAGCTAACTTGTTACAGGTGCCTTTAATAGAAGATCTGCCAAAGGGATTTATGGCCGAACGGAAAGGTATGCGAGAGATTAGCTGGCGCAGCGATAAAGCAGCCACACTTACATATGTGGAAGCATTAGATGAAGGCGACCCGGAAATTAAAGTCCCTTTTAGAGACGAGGTATTTAATCTGGAAGCGCCGTTTACAGGAAAGGGAACTTCCATTTTAAAAATGATCAATCGTTTTAATTCCATACAATGGGGAACAGATGAAGTAGCCATTGCCAAGGACTATTGGTGGAACACCCGTAATACCAAAACCTATATTTTTAATCCTTCAAATCCACAGGAAACTCCTAAAATTTGGAACGACAGAAACTATCAGGATGTATACAGTGATCCGGGATCGTTTGTGATGAAAAGAAATGCCTTTGGGTCTTATATACTCTCACTAGATAAGAATAGCCATGCGTTTCTTTTAGGAGATGGGTATTCAGAAAAAGGGCAGTTTCCTTTTGTGGATCAACTCAATCTCTCTAACATGGCTAAAAACCGTTTGTTTGAGTCTAAACTTACAACTCAAAAAGAAACGTTGTTAGATTATGACGTTGCCAAAGACGAATTATTGGTACGGGTAGAATCTAAAAGCAGCTATCCAAATTATTTTTATAAAAGCTTAAAAAAGCGAAAAGGAGCTCAACAACTTACGTTTTTCGAAAACCCATTTAAGAGTATCCAGGACGTACATAAAGAAGTAATAACTTATACCAGAGAAGACGGATTAGAGCTTTCAGGCACACTGTATTTGCCTGTAGGTTATGACATGACTACTAAAGAAAAGAAACCCATGATCTTATGGGCATATCCACGAGAATTTAAAGACAAGAATAGTGCGTCACAAAATACCAAAAATCCAAATCAGTTTACCTATCCTCGTTGGGGATCTCCAGTTTATTGGGTCACCAAAGGATATGTAGTTTTAGATGGTGCGGCATTCCCTATCATTGGGGAAGAAGATGAACAACCTAATGACAGTTTTAGAAAGCAATTGGTGGACAACGCCAAAGCCGCAATAGATGCTGTGGATGCCCTTGGATATATAGATAGGGACCGTGTAGCTGTGGGAGGACATAGTTATGGAGCTTTTATGGTAGCAAATTTGCTATCGCATTCAAATCTCTTTGCGGCCGGGATAGCGCGCAGTGGGGCCTATAACAGAACCCTTACCCCTTTTGGATTTCAAAGTGAAGAACGAAACTATTGGGAGTCTCCTGAGGTCTATTATACAATGTCCCCTTTTATGCATGCTGATAAAATGAAAACACCATTGTTACTTGTTCATGGAGTAGCGGATAATAATTCCGGAACCTACCCTATGCAAAGTGAGCGTTATTTTAACGCTTTAAAAGGATTAGGAGCTACCGTACGACTGGTAATGCTTCCAAAAGAAAGTCACGGATACAGGGCTAAAGAAAGCATCTTGCACTTATTATGGGAACAAGATCAATGGCTGGAAAAATACGTAATGAATAAACCCAAAAGTGGGGAAGATGGAACTAAGTAAGTTGTTCTGGACTTACTTATACTTTTGATAATTGGAAACCACCACTTCGGCCTTTAGATCATGTAAGAGGTTATAGAGGCCGAAAAAGGTACGATTAATATATAAAAAGTGCTTAGATCCTCTGCTGCCATTCATTTTTCGAATGTGCTCATCTTTTGCATACTCTTGACTTAGATCTGCAATTCGACCCCAAAATTCATCGGAGCCAAAATCAAATACTTCCTGATTAAAAGGCAACGTAAATAAGGTAAGCAACTCCTTAAATAAAGCTTTAAAGAATATCCTTTCTTTCTCTGAATCTGTTGGCGTTAAAATTTCTAACTCGTATAACTTTTCTTCAAAGAGCACATCATCCTCTATAATTTCCTTTTTTGCCAATTCGAAGTAGGGAATATAGAACTCGTCTGGTACTTCCTTTATACATCCAAAATCGATAGCGATCAATGTCTTTTTTTCGCTTACCAAAAAGTTTCCAGGATGAGGATCGGCATGTACCTTTCGAAGCACATGCATTTGATACATATAAAAATCCCACAAGGTCTGTCCTAAGCTATTCCCATCTTCAGCACTAAAGGATCCTTTGGTGAAGTCGCTCAAATGTTTCCCATGCATCCAATCCATGGTAATAATTCGTTCACTAGACAATTCCTCGTAATACTCGGGGAACTCCAATTTGGGCAAATGGCTGCAAGCTTCACTAATCTCCTTGCTTTGGGCTATTTCCAGGATATAATTGGTTTCTTCTATTAATTTGTCTTCTACCTCTTGAAAGTATTTTTCGGAATCTTTCCCTTGAAGATTAAACATTCTCGTGGCGATAGGTTTCACCAACGATAAATCGCTCGATATACTTTGTGCCACTCCCGGATATTGAATCTTAACGGCCAGTTCTTTGCCTTCTTTGGTAGCCTTGTGCACCTGACCAATACTAGCTGCATTAATAGAGTCTTTATCGAAGGTATCATATACTTCTTCCGGATAGGCTCCCTGATAGCGTTTAAAAGTTTTTCGCACCAATGGAGCAGATAACGGTGGTACCGAAAATTGGGCTAAAGAAAAACGCTCAACATATGCTCTGGGTAGTATATTCTTCTCCATACTGAGCATCTGAGCCACTTTTAAAGCACTGCCTTTTAAACTTTTTAAGCCATCATAGATATCAGTGGCGTTGTCTTCGTTCAATTCTTCTTTGGACAAGCTTGGATTCACCAGTTTCTTTCCGTAATACTTCACGTAATTTCCGCCAACCTTTACCCCGGTTTTTACAAGTTTCCCTGCGCGTTCTATTTTCCCGGTTGGGATTTTATCTAATGTCTTCATATGACAGGTATCCCTGGATTATAAATGTTATGCTAAATTTTCTTTAAAGAGAAATTTTCCGAAGTCCATAAGACTATCTAAAGGTGTATTATCAAAGACATCAAAAATGGTATTTATAGACTTCTCAATAGCCATATCTGTTTTCTCAAACCCTGCAGAGTTATCATCTATCCAGAATTTAAGCAAGAATATAAACTGAAGCCATGCTCCTTCAGAGAATAAGGAAGGATTGTGTTTTGAGAATTTGCTCGACTTATCTGCGTTAGCATCCTCAATAAGTTCTTTTGCGAAATTCTTTATTTTTTTTCTAAGGTCTTTTAGTTGCTCCATATTCTTAAGCATATGACCTTGTTCCTTTAGCGCAAACAAAACATAGCTTCTGTTGAGATTTAGTAATTCGAAAAAAGAAAATAAGAATGTTAGCATTTTCTCTTTATTCGAAAATTCGTCATACTCCTTATTCTTTTCAATAAGATCGATCGTTTTACGATAGAAAACCTTCCAAATAGTTTTCTGAATACCTGCTACCGAACCAAAGACACTATAAAATTCCTCCTCCTTTATCTTATGCTCTTTACAAAACTTGTAGATAGATTTTGGTAGTGTCTCATGCTCTAAGACATATGTCATGTATGCAGAAATTATAGTTTCTTCGAGCGATTTCTTTGTTGAGGCTTTTGCGGACATAATACTATATTTGTTTATGCAAATTTATATATTATTAAACAATAAAAATGTTAAGAGATTACGAAAAATTGAGGACACTAAAAAAGCGTGCTTTCAAAAGAAAACACGCTTTTTAACAACCTAACCAATTAATAAACAAACTGATTACAAAAATCAAGTTTACTTTTTCATAGCAATGATTTCCCTTGTAATCATACACAAATATATGTAATGTTTAAGTATTAATAATAATTATTAAACAAAAATATATGTTAAATTTTCATATCCGTTTCATATTAGTAAGAATAATGTGCCAGTTTGTCATTATATCGAGTTTGGTATTTTATTTGACTAGTACAAACCATAACTTAAAAATAACATATAATGGCAACAGGTAAGATCAATGTTTCTGTAGAGAATATTTTCCCATTAATTAAAAAATTCTTGTACAGCGACCATGAGATATTCCTTAGAGAATTAATTTCCAATGCAACAGATGCTACTTTAAAACTAAAACACCTTTCTTCTATTGGTGAAGCGAAAGTTGAGTATGGAAATCCAATGATTGAGGTTAAAATAGATAAAGAAGGAAAAAAACTGCATATCATAGATCAGGGCGTGGGAATGACGTCTGAGGAAGTAAAAAAATATATCAACGAAATCGCTTTTTCAGGAGCGGAAGAATTTCTGGATAAATATAAAGAAGCTGATAAAGATGCTGGCATCATAGGTCATTTTGGCCTGGGCTTCTACTCTTCATTTATGGTAGCGGAAAAAGTAGAAATACTTACCAAGAGTTTCAAAGATGAACCAGCAGCGCATTGGGCGTGTGATGGTTCCCCAGAATTCACCCTTAAAAAAGGAAAGAAAAAAACGCATGGTACAGAAATAATTTTACACATAGCGGAGGATTCCACCGAATTCCTTGAAGAACAAAGAATACGGGAATTATTGGCGAAATATAACAAGTTTATGCCGATCCCAATTAAATTTGGAACACGCACAGAAACACTTCCAAAACCAGAAGGAGCTAAAGAGGAGGATGAGGCTCCTACCCGGGAAGTGGATGATATCATCAACAATCCCAACCCTGCATGGACCAAAAAGCCTGTGGATCTTTCAGATGAGGACTACAAAGGATTTTACAGGGAATTGTATCCAATGCAATTCGAGGAGCCGTTATTCCATATTCATCTAAATGTGGATTATCCGTTTAATCTAACCGGAATTCTATACTTCCCTAAATTAACAAATGACTTAAATGTTCAAAAAGACAGGATTCAATTATATCAGAATCAGGTGTTTGTAACAGATAATGTGGAAGGTATTGTACCAGAATTCTTAACCATGTTACGAGGGGTTATAGATTCACCAGATATTCCACTGAACGTCTCCAGATCTTACTTACAGGCGGATGGAGCAGTAAAAAAGATTTCCTCATACATCTCGCGTAAGGTAGCGGATAAGCTTACCTCACTATTTAAGGATAGCCGGGAAGATTTTGAAAAAAAGTGGAACGATATTAAAATAGTGATAGAGTACGGAATGCTATCGGATGATAAATTCTTTGAAAAATCCGATACGTTTGCGCTATATCCTACCGTTGACGGTACATTCTACACCTTCGAAGAGCTGCAGGAGAAACTTAAGGACATGCATACCGATAAGGATGGCAAATTAGTAGCCTTGTATGCATCTGACAAAGAAGCACAACACAGCTATATAGAAGCCGCAAAAGCGAAAGGATATGAAGTGCTGTTAATGGATTCTCCAATTGTAAGTCACTTGATGCAAAAATTGGAAACATCCAAAGAGAATGTATCATTCGCACGAGTAGATGCAGATCATTTAGACAATCTCATCAAAAAAGAAGATACTCAGATTAGCAAGCTGTCTGATGATGAGAAAGAAAAACTAAAAACTACGATTGAAGAGGCCATCGCCGATAAAGGATATACCATCCAGATGGAAGCCATGGATAGCGATGCTTCACCGTTTATTATCACCGAACCGGAATTTATGCGCAGAATGAAGGAAATGCAGCAAACCGGTGGCGGCGGAGGCATGTTTGGCATGGGTAATATGCCAGAAATGTACAACCTGGTTGTCAACACAAACCATGAACTGGTTGGCGAGATACTGAATACCAAAACGGCTAAAAAGAGAGAACGATTAATTAACCAATCGCTAGATTTAGCCAGATTATCTAAGGGCCTTCTTAAAGGAGAGGCACTTACAAGCTTCATCAAACGTAGTTACGATATGGTGAAATAAAGCGATCCTAAATTTATTAGTGATCGTCCTTTACCTGTTAATTCGTTGGAGTATTTAAAAAGACCGCTTCCAAACTGGAAGCGGTCTTTTTACATTCGCCTGTTATTGTAAATATTACCAATAGATGGGTCCGTTACCCAGGTATTTCTCGGCAATGGGTTGGTAATAGTCTTTAATCTCTTCCAGATCATAGATCGTATTGCTTTTTGTATACAGATCGTAACGATTAAAGTCGTGTATGGTTTCCAAATAGTTCAGGTCCTTTTCATTCATCAATTCGCCATAACTACCTCCTGTATGCCATGGGTAGAACGAATGGTAGCGTATCATGGTCATTGCTTCTTCCGGGAGCTTGTTTTCGGTATGGTTAGATAGTACTCGGTATAAATATTCGTCATGTCCCCATGCAAGTGTCAAATTATCCAGGCCACATCCTTTCTCATAAATGCCAAGTGCTGTATTGTAAGGGGCTTTGGCCATATCAGGATTAAGAATATTGAATTCAGGATACACACAGGTATCCGGTAAGGCGCAGCCCACCACAAAGACATCACCAACCATTCCCCATTGTTCCGCCTGGCTCGTGCCATCCGTATCACTACCCCATAAAAACATCACCTTTCCCAAATCGTGTATAAGTCCGGTTAATTGCATCCAATCGGGCCTGTCATCCTGACGAATAGCCTCAGCACTTTGAATCAAGTGCTGTACGTTTGGTAGATCCAGATCTGGATCGCTTACATCGATCAAATTATTCAAATGTTCCATTGCCTCCCAAAGTGGCATTGGTTTATCGAAATTCAAATATTTTTTTTGCATCCTGTGCACATACTCCAACGTCTGGTTCTGACGCATTTTGCGGTAGTGTTCTCGAACTGTGGCCGTAATATCGGACTGATCATAATTTCTAAAAGTCTTTTCCATATCTAAACGTTTCCTAAGAAAAGGTACAAAATTATGGTAAACGCCACCAAAAAAACACTAAAAGCCTTGGCATATTTCCATGGTTTGAGGTTTAAAATACCAGAATCTTTCATAACAAACCGTTCTTCCTTGGGTAACAAAGCTGATGCGATATGCATCACGAGTATATTGAGTACAAATTCAATACCCCAAATATGAACAAAGTGCAACTGCAACTGTAAAACAAAATAGGTGATAACGTAAAAAAGCAACCCGAACAGAAGGCCTATTTTGGCACCAGCAGCAGATACCCTGGGAAACAAAAAGCCAGCAATGATAACACTTGCAATAGGCACGAAAAATATACCATTTAGCTGTTGTAAAAGCTGGTACAGACCTTCTGGGGCATTGGCAACAAAGGGGGCAATACCAATGGCAAAAATGGCCAAGATCGCGGAAGTCCATTTCCCCATGTAAACCAAGCTTTTCTCACTAGCATTCTTATTGATATATCGCTTAAAAATACCCAAACTAAAAACCGTGGCTGCACTGTTCAATGCACTATTGAAGGTGCTTAAGATTGCTCCCATCATAACCGCCACAAAAAAACCGGTAAGCCATAAAGGGAGCACTTTTTTCACCAGGAGGGGATACACATTGTCTGGGTTGTCATATAGACTATCCCCAAAATAATAGAAGCCAATAAGACCAGGTAATACTATGATCAAAGGAACCAAAATTTTTAAAAGGCCTGTATACAATAAACCTTTCTGGGCCTCTTTAAGGTTTACGGCGCCCAGCACCCGTTGGATGATAGATTGGTGCATGGCCCAAAAGTAAATTTGATTGATCATCAATCCGGTAAATATAACTTCGAATGGTAGAATTGCGGACCGCGAACCCTGGCCTATACCAGATTCCTTGCTTACTATATTAAACTTATCCGGACTGTTTTCAAAAACTTCTCCCAAACCTTCCAAGATATTTCCCTGGCCTATGCTAAGCAGGGCCAATATCGGCACCAGGAGTCCTGCGACTAACAGCCCAAAGCCGTTGATGGTATCGGTATAAGCTACCATTTTAAGGCCTCCAAAGATTGCGTATACTGCGCCAATAGTACCTACAACAAGAATAGTGATCCAAATCCCATCATTTTGGCTCACTTTTAAAGCGTCAGAAATTCCAAAAATAGCTTCTATATTCAGGGCACCGGTATAAAGGACTATCGGCAGTAATGTTGCAACGAAGGAAATAATCAAGAGAAGCGCCACTAAGGTACGGGTTAGACCGTCGAATCGTTTTTCAAGAAATTCGGGTATGGTTGTCAGGCCCATTTTTAAATAGCGGGGAGCAAAATATAAGGCCGCAACAACCAGGGCCAACGCCGAGGTTACTTCCCAAGCAATAATAATGGCCCCGTTCCTATAAGCAGACCCGTTCATACCTACCAAATGTTCTGTGGAAATGTTGGTCAATAATAAAGAACCTGCAATTACGATTCCGGTAAGCGATCTCCCTCCTAAAAAATAGCCATCCTTTGTGTCTAGTCGATCGCGCCTAAGTCTCCATGTGGCATAGAAGGCCACAAAACCGGTAAATAATAAAAATGTAATCAGTGCCATTGTGGATAAATTTAGGCATTATTGGAATTCATATAGAAGTAACAAGATGGTAAAATACGGAAATAAAGTAATCTAAAAAGGCTTCCGGTTTAAACAACCTTTCTATTTTTATTGCATGGAATATTCCTGGGATCTATTTTTAATGGCGGGTATGTACGTATTTGCAGGTATCATGCATTTTCTAAAACCTAATGCTTACATGCGAATCATGCCTCGGTATTTGCCACATCACAAGGAATTGGTATACGTAAGTGGGCTCACAGAAATAATTTTGGGTATTGCACTGTGTATCCCATTATTGAAGAATATTGCAATTACGGGGATCATCTTAATGTTGGCAGTCTTTTTAATGGTTCATTTTTATATGCTTTCGGGCGAAAAAGCATCTGCCGGTATTCCCAGGTGGATCTTATTATTACGAATTCCGTTGCAATTTGGCCTTATGTATTGGGCATATTTCTATCATCAATTCTAATTACTCAGCTCCAAGCTACTTGTTACTTCTTTCCTATAGCCTAATTAATACAAAACTTCCTTTTGCATCCAGTTTTTCTTTAATAAATATATTTGTACATAGACGAAAAAACCCAATGCCAGGGCAGCATATACAACCACATTAGAAAATGAGATATTGGGCAGGTTTAGCAAAGAGCCACTATCTGAAAGCTTAGCCAAGAAATTGCTGTTTATAAGGAAAAAATCAAATTCAATGTTACCAAAAACGGCGAGCGTCAAAAGAGAAATAGTTCCCAGAGCCAACACATACCATGCAGTTCTTGAAATTAAAGGAGTATAGCTAGTGATTTGGGTAGTTTGGGATACCTCATCAATTTTCGAAAGAACATTCTTAGTAAAATCTGTAGAAGGTTCCTCTAGTGCCACCTCTTGCACTAGTTGCTTTATAAAGGCATCTAATTTTTTTTCTTTATCATCTTTCATAACTTTCTACAATTTCTGGTTCCAACATATGATGTAATATATTCGCTAACTGCTTTCTGCTTCTAAAAAGCCTCACTTTTAGTACCTCAGGTGTTAGTCCTGTTACCATCGCTATTTCCTTAATAGAAAGCTCTTCAAAGTAAAAAAGAGTAACAATTGTACTATCTTTTTCTGATAATTTCTGAATGGCCTCTTTTAAAACCGCCAAACGTTCCTTTCTATCAATATCTTCCAAAACACTCTCCAAGGAGGACAGATTATACACCTCTGATATATCAACAGCCTCTGTCTCCAACTGACGCTTCTTCTTTTTTAGATAATCTAAACTTCCATAGTATGCAATTTTATACACCCAGGTGGAAAACTTTGATTCCCCCTTAAAAGTCGCTAACGACTTAAATACTTTTAAAAAGGTATCCTGAGCAATTTCTTCTGCATCTTCCCTGTTCTTAGTAATCCGGATAGCCAAAGTGAACACCATTGATTTATATCGATCTACCAAAACCTCATATGCATGGTTATTGCCATGAAGGGTTTCTTCAATATAGTAATGGTCTTCTTCCTGTGTCATTTAAAGCATTTGACGACTTAATATCCGTTATGGTTACAAAAATTATTTAAAAAAAGTACATCATTTATGTAACCTAACCTAAAATCATACGGTCTTACTTATAAATCATATGTTTAATTTATAATAAAAAGAATCATGGGAGGAGAAGTATTAGTATTTATTGTTTTATTCTTAGTCGTTTTTGGAATCGCTTATCTTTATTTTTCAACAAGAAACAAAGAGCGGTTAGCCTTAATTGAGAAGGGGGCCGATGCCAGCATTTTTATGAAGGGGAAGCGTGAGGGTGCAGCACCTTTTTGGAAAATCTTTATTTTAAATTTTGCCCTATTGTTAATGGGGATAGGATTGGCAATTTTCATAGCCTCTCTTATGGTAAATGCAATGGCCGTGGATGAAGAAGTAGCCTACCCGGGGACTATTTTTCTTATGGCAGGGATAGGACTCTATGTAGGGTTTACTATGACTAAGAAATTAGAAAAAGAAGACTAGATAATTTCCACTATTTATAAAAACCACCGCCCTATTAGGCGGTGGTTTTTTATATCTTTATTCCATGAAGGTAATATCCACGAATATTGGCGAAGCAACCACCATAGAATGGAATGGTAGTTCCGAGCAAACCGGGATGTATAAATATCCCACGTCTCATCCTATCTTTTTAGGCGCTGAAACAGTTGACAAAGATACCATAACAGACCGCAAACATCATGGCGGCATCTACCAGGCTTGTTATTTATATTCAGCCGATTACTATCCATATTGGAAGGGTAAATACCCACATTTATCCTGGGATTGGGGTATGTTCGGCGAAAATATAACCGTGGAGGGTTTAGATGAGGCAACACTTCATATTGGATCTGTCTTTAGTTTAGGTGACGCTCTGGTGGAAATTACTGTTCCCAGACAACCATGTTATAAACTAGGTATACGATTCAATGCTCAAAAAATAGTTCAGGAATTTGTAGCTCACGAACATCCAGGAACGTATGTACGAATTCTGAAGGAAGGCAACGTAGCAAAAGGAGATTCGTTCACCTTAGTTACCGAATCTCCTGATTCTCTTACCACAGTAGATTTTTACCGAATGCTCTATACCAAAGAGAAAAACCAGCAAATTCTTGAAATGGCTTTAAAAAATGAAGCTATTCCTCCCAATAAAAAGGAAAAATTACTACGATTTCTTACTTAGTCATTAGCTAGCCTACAAGCATAAGCCACACTACTACAAATGCACTTACGACCAGCATCTCTATTTTATGTTCTATATATATTTCTTTCATGCTAATTTTATTTAAATAGATCCAATGCTCCAAGTATTATTGAAGATATTATTACTATCGTAAATACCAATTGAAAAATCTTTTTATCAGTCATATTTCCTAAGTTATAAATAGGGGCCATAAAGACCCCTATCTAGCTGAATTAAACATTAACTAAACCTGCTACTTACTTAACTGCGAAATACTCGTAGTAGGTTTCATTATTGCCTTTTACAACAATTTTGTAGTTGTCTTTTACTGCTTTATTAAAGTTAAAAGCCTTTTCTACAACAAATTTTCCTTTAAGAGTTGTTGCAAATACAATCCTGTTTTCACTATCGATTATTTTTATTTGAACCTTTTCCATTCCTTCATTAAGGTAGTTCATATAAAGTTTCCCATTAGCCTTTCTAAAATAAGGCTGGTGCTTCTCCGTACCGGAAACAGTTGTTTCTACATTTCCATTAACAAGAGTTGAAGATGTATTATTTGCAAAGCCGATTGCAGTTGCGAATAATAAGGCAATAGCGATTGTTGTTTTAATTTTTTTCATACTATTTAATTTTTAAATTACTAATTAACTCGGTACAAACATACCGCCAGAATCTACCCTGTACTACCTCAAAATTTTCCAATTTATGTTCTATTTTAACCAACATCAAAGTTAAATTAACGTTAAATGGTAAAATACCATAGTTTTAGGTTAAATTTGCAAAGTAGCATCTAATTAAAACCTACTAATTTTACATTGTATTAGAATAAATATGATTCAGCAGAAACCTACATTCGAAGCCATATCACCAAATTTTGGCCATTCCTACACGTATCAGAAATTTGATGAGGACCGGCTTAATAAGGACAACTTTTGGCACTATCATCCTGAAATAGAGTTGGTATATGTGAATGGCGGCGCCGGAAAACGCCAAATTGGAAGTCATGTATCCTATTATACGGATGGAGACTTAATTTTAATAGGGAGCAATCTTCCCCATTGCGGGCTTACAGACAAACTAACGGGGAATAAAAGTGAGACAGTAGTACAGATGAAAATAGATTTTTTGGGAAACGAATTTTTTGGAATCCCAGAAATGAAGCAAATACAATCCCTTTTTGAACTGGCCAGTGGTGGTATTGCTTTTTCTGGCAAAACCAAACGAAAAATTGGTGAAAAAATGGAAGTGCTAGAATATCAGACAGATTTTCAACGGCTGCTTTCTATCTTAAATATATTGAATGAATTGGGTGCAACGGACGAATTTAAGGTATTAAATGCTGCAGGTTTTTCGCTCAAAACGGAGGTCAAAGACAATGACAGAATTAATGTGGTTTTTAATCACGTAAAACTCAATTTTAAAGAAGAAATTTCACTAGATGAAATAGCGGACATGGTAAGTATGACGGTTCCTTCCTTTTGCCGGTATTTTAAAAAGATCACCAATAAGACCTTTGTACAGTTTGTAAATGAATGTCGACTGGTTCATGCTTCTAAATTATTAGCCGAACAGCCACTTAGTATTACCGAAGTATGTTTTGAAAGCGGTTTTAATAATTTCTCACACTTTAATAAGTCGTTCAAGGCATTTGCAGGGCAAAATCCCTCCGAATATAGAAACGAACTTAAAAAAGTTATTATCTAGAACGCTATGCTCAAAGAAGGTAAACACATAGACCTCCCGCAAAGTGATCTATGGTATTATCCAAATTTTCTTGCTGATACCAAGGCAACTGAATTATTGGATACCTTAAAATCTACTATTGCCTGGCAACACGATATTATTAAGGTATACGGGAAAACATATCCACAACCACGGCTCACTGCCCTCTATAGCACCAATGACAAACCATATTCCTATTCGAATATTACAATGACTCCACATATATTCACACAGGAATTACAGGAAATAAAAAATGCTGTTGAATTAATAGAACCCATCTCATTCACTACTTGTTTGGCTAATCTTTACAGGAGCGGTCAGGATAGTAATGGTTGGCACGCCGATGATGAAGTCTCCTTGGGCAAAAATCCGGTGATAGCATCTGTATCATTAGGCCAACACCGATTTTTTCATTTAAAACACAAAAAGGATCCCAGCTTAAAACATAAAATGCTCTTAGAACACGGAAGTCTTCTTCTAATGAAAGGGAGCACACAGCATCACTGGCTACATCAAATTCCAAAAACAACGCGCTCTATAGGAGAACGAATTAATTTGACTTTCAGGATTATTATCTAATCGCTACTTCAATTCAAAACAATTCGTTTAAGACGGCCGCAAGGCGCAGTCCACCTTTTAATAGTTGATGCTCTACCGTATCCCAGTATTCATAACTATACCGATATCCTAATTTATCGCCAATCTCCACGGAATCGTATAATTCATTAGCTATATCCTGTGATTCTTCTACCCAATCATAAACAGTTCCCATCTGTAATTGTTTCCTTTCATTTTTTGAGATTACGGGAAGATTATCTGCTAACTCTGTATAGCTCATACCAAATTTATCAATAAGGTCAGAATCCCATAGCCTATGGAGATTACTTCCATTCCCAAACCACCTGATTTGAATGTCATTACCTCCTCTATTCTCTTCTCTGCCAGCATGCATAGGCTGGTGCAAATCCCCTACAAAATGGACTAACATCTTTAAATAAAAACTTTTATCTGCCTCACTACTATTGGGGCTCTTTATAATTTCTACACATTTTTGAATCCCTATAACTATATCGCCAGAAGGACTTGGGGTACCGTCTGTGTATTTTTTGTCGGCAGGAAAATTCACATAATGCCAAGGCGAAAACTTTCTGTACAATGTGTCCGATTTAATGTTGTCACCAAAATTGGCTACTGAAGCAAGGCTTTGACCTTTAAGGATCTTATGCACGGCTCTTTTAGCTCGTTTACTCAGATGCATCTGCGCTACCTCTCCTACAACCCTATGCCCTGTTTTGCCCCATACAGGAACATTACTATTGGCTAGATGGCCAAAAAGAAATACCAGAAGAACAAGTTTTTTCATATTTATAACTTTGTCTCAAAAATAGGAAAACCCACGTAAACGTTGTGTTAAATTATGCGCTACTTAAATAATTATGGGAGCTACAAAAATCTTCTGGCAGATAGAAATTTTGGGATTTTATTAACGTTTAAATCCGTTAAATTTGCCAACACTGATCCATTAACAACATCATGTTTAAGAACCTGTGCCTGTGTACATTCATATTGCTGTGTAGTTCCACAATATTACATGGTCAAAAGTCATTCTCTTCAAAACAAAAATCCTTTACAGTAAAATATATTGCCTCGGATATTACGTTAGACGGTGTCCTAAATGAAGCCATATGGGAAGAAGCCGAAAGCGCTCACGATTTTTGGTCTTATTTCCCGGTAGATTCATTACAAGCAGGGGAACAGTCCGACATTAAGATGTTGTTTGATGATGAAAATCTGTACATTGGAATTACGGTAAATACAGTTGGCAAAGACTATGCAATAGAATCTTTAAAACGGGATTTTAGAGCAGGTAACAGCGATAATATTACGTTGCTATTCGATACTTTTAATGATGGCAACAATGCGTTTCTTTTTGGCACTAATCCTTATGGTGTGCGACGGGAAGGACTTGTTTCCGGAGGTGGTTTGAATCTTGGTGGCTTTACTATTTCCTGGGATGTAAAATGGCGAGGGGAATCTAAAATTTATGATAATTACTACACGTCAGAACTTATTATACCCTTAACATCGTTCAAATTTAAAGAAGGAGAGACTAAGTGGCGTTTTAATAGTTACCGGTTCGATACGCAATCTAATGAAACCAGTACCTGGATGCGTATCCCCCAAAATCAGAATGTCTTTGGATTAACATTTATGGGGGATATGGTGTTTGAAAAACCGCTTGGGAAGTCGAAAACACCGTTAGCTATTATACCGTATATAAATACAAGTTCTCAAAAAGACTTTGAGGATGACACCAGTATTTCCAAATTTGGAGTGGGGGGTGATGCTAAAGTAGCCATTGGAAACAGCATGAATCTTGACATTACCCTGAATCCGGATTTCTCCCAAGTAGAAGTAGACGATCAGGTAACCAACCTTACTCGTTTTGAGGTTTCCTTACCGGAGAAAAGACAATTTTTTATAGATAATAGTGATCTTTTCTCATCCTTTGGAGGCGGACGAGATGCCAATCCGTTTTTCTCCAGACGTATAGGTATAGCCAGAGACACTGCAGACAACAATATTGAAAACAAAATAATCGCAGGGGCACGCCTTAGTGGGAAGTTAAATAAAGATCTTCGTCTTGGATTTTTCACTATTCAAACAGAGGAGGATGAAGAAAATGAAATTCCTTCCAACAATAATACCATGCTCGCCCTTCAACAAAGAGTATTTGCACGTTCTAATATTGGCATGTTCTTTATTAACAGAGAGTCTTTAAAAGACTACGATTTTGTTGCTCAGGAAGACAAGTATAACCGTGTGGTGGGTCTAGATTATAATCTTATCTCCGAAAACAATATCTGGAGTGGTAAATTTTATGCTCACAAGTCATTTGAGCCAGAAGAAAATGACAAGAACTATTCATCTGGCGCCAGAGTTTCTTTTAACTCCAGAAAATTTAAATTTTTTACGGATTGGGTCTATGTGGGTGATAATTTTAGATCCGATCTTGGTTTCATACGAAGAACTGGAATTGTAAAAGGTGGTATGAATCTGGAACGTGTTTTTTGGCCACGTAATAGCGCTATTGTTAATCACAGTTTTAGGTTTTTTCCCATTGTTATCTGGAGCCCTGAAGACGATTTTCAAAATACAGATTATAGTATTCGAAGCAGTTGGCAGGCGCGTTTTAAAGATCAGTCTTCTTTGAGCGCACAGCTAAACAACAGATATACCTACCTATTCGATGATTTTGACCCTACCAATACGGATGGGGGCATTCCTATTCCTGGGAATCAAGGCTACTATTATAATAGTTTAGAATTTGAATACCGTTCGGACAGAAGAAAAATATTTTCATATTCTTTAGAACCGGCCATAGGACGTTTTTATAATGGAAATAAATATAGTGTTGAGGCCAGAATGAGTATGCGCTTTCAACCAAAGGCAATTATATCCCTATTGGTCAATTATGATAATATAAGTCTGCCAGATCCTTTCCCCAGTGCCGATATCTGGCTAATAAGCCCAAAATTAGATATCACCTTTAGTAAAACGGTTTTTTGGTCTACATTAATTCAGTATAGCAATCAGCGAGATAATTTGGGCATTAATTCGAGACTGCAATGGCGATTTGCTCCCCTATCCGATCTATTTCTGGTCTACAACGACAATTATTACGTGAACGAATTTGCACCCCGTTTGCGTTCTATTAATTTGAAGCTCACCTATTGGCTTAATATCTAGCGCCAATACTCCTCTTCGGAAGTACCATCTTCTAATTTGATTATATTTGGGCCTTTAGCAATTAAAGAAGCATTTATATGGATCATTTTCCGCTCACCGACGATACTGTTATTCTGGGATTATTATGCGTATGCCTGGGATTCGTATTCTTAACATCCTCAATAAAAACAGGCTTTTGGAACAAATTTTATAAAGTTATTCCTACCCTGCTTATGTGTTATATGCTGCCTGCCGTACTCACCAGTATTGGTCTCATTTCTGAAGAATCTTCCAATCTGTATTACATAGCCAGCCGATATTTATTACCGGCGGCCCTAATTCTAATGACACTAAGTATAGACCTCAAAGCCATTATGAATCTGGGGTCGAAGGCGCTGATCATGTTTTTGACGGGCACTGTGGGTATCATAATAGGTGGACCTATTGCCATTTTGATAGTATCTATTTTTTCCCCTGAAACTGTTGGGGGAGCCGGCTTTGACGCAGTGTGGAGAGGATTAGCGACCATCGCCGGGAGTTGGATTGGCGGAGGTGCCAACCAAGCCGCAATGCTTGAGGTTTTTGAATATAATCCAGCTAATTTCGGAGGCATGGTCCTAATAGACATCGTAGTAGCGAATATTTGGATGGCCATCATTTTACTGGGAGTTGGCAAAACAGATCGAATAGACCGTTGGCTAAAGGCAGATACCAGCTCTATTGATACGCTTAAAGCAAAAGTCTCCGCCCATACAGCGAAAATAGCGCGTATTACCTCTTTGCAAGATTTTGTTGTGTTAACATGTCTGGCCTTTGCCGGGGTTGGTTTAGCGCATTTCCTTGGCTTTCATTTTTCAGATTTTCTGGAATCGAATTTTGAAATGATCCGGAACAAGGAAAAAGCACTTTCTTCATTAGGATCAGAATTCCTTTGGATGGTAGTCTTTGCAACCACCATAGGGATACTTCTTTCTTTCACAAAGGCGAAAAGTTTTGAAGGTGCTGGTGCCAGTAAAATAGGTGGTCTGTTTATTTATATTCTTGTTGCTACTATTGGGATGAAAATGGACCTGGGAAAGGTCCTCGAAAATCCGGGGCTTATTTTAATTGGGGTCATTTGGATCTCCATCCATGCCGGACTTTTAATACTGGTAGCAAAACTTATTAAAGCACCATTCTTCTTCCTGGCCGTTGGGAGTCAGGCTAATGTTGGAGGAGCCGCTTCGGCCCCCATAGTAGCTGCTGAATTTCATCCTTCTCTGACTTCTGTTGGCATACTTCTGGCAGTACTAGGTTATGTGGTAGGAACAGCAGGGGCGTACATATGTGGTCTCCTGATGGAAATTGCATCAAAAGTTTAGTAATACCACAAACTTTATGGATATTTGCTCCTAATTAATTTTTCTATGAAAAAGCTCTTATTACCCTTATTCATTGTTATACTGTTTGTTAACTGTTCGGAACCGAAAGCAGATATTATGACGGTTTCCGGATCTGTTAAAGGTTTGAAGAAAGGGATACTATATCTACAGAAGGTTGAAGACTCCACACTGATCACCTTAGATTCTCTGGAAATAAACGGAGATGGAAATTTTACTTTTAAAACCACATTAGAAAGCCCGGAATTATTCTATTTATATCTCAACAAGGAAGATAATAATGATATTAACGATCGCATCACATTCTTTGGTGAGCCGGGAGTTATTACCATCAACAGTGTATGGAATGCTTTCGACTCAAAGGCGGTAATTGAGGGTTCAGAAACACAAAAAAAGCTAGAGGAATACAGAAAAGTAATGACAAGGTTTAACACGCAAAACCTGGAATTGATAACTGCATCCGTCAACCCGGAAATTCAGAAAGATTCCCAGGCCATGGATTCGTTACTTAAAGCGAATGACAAAAACATCTTACGTAGTTATTTGTATTCACTAAACTTTGCCTTAAGTAATAAAAACTCGCATATAGCACCTTATATAGCGCTCACGGATGTATCGGATGCCAACATAATATATTTGGATTCCATATACAATTCACTGAGCCCCGAAGTGGCAAATGCTAAATACGGAAGAGCATTAGAAGCGTATCTAGACAGAATTAGATCTAATCAATAGGAATTACGCTAGCTTGTTTAATTTAGTGATAAGTGTAGTAGCCTCTTTTTCTAATTCCCGACGTACTCCTGTAAGGTGTGCTTTTCTATTATCGACGTCTTTCTTATTAACCTTAGCGATTAAATCATCAAAAGTGGCAATCGCCTTGTCTATAATTGCATTCCCTTCTTTTGAGCCTGATTTATTAGTAGACTCCTCAAAAATATATACTGCTTCAATGATATCTCCTAATACGTAGTTGATGTCTTTCTTTAAATCCCTAATGTTTGCCATGAAACTAATTTTTTGCAAAAATAAACTTTACATTCCCTACATCAAGGAAAAATGTGGTTTTCTTTTTAGATGGTAATTTCTAGCAAGGTGGTTCCCTGCGTTTCAATTTTAATAGTATTTGTATTGGCCGGTAGCAGGGCCGTTTCCCCTTTAACGATAGTTACGGACCCAGATTCATTTGTAACTACTGCCTGCCCATCCACGCACATATAGATCGTAAATGAGTCTCTATTTGAAATATCTTGTGTAAAATCTTCCTGTAGATTGAGATAATCCGTATGAAAGTAAGGGCAACTCACCATCTTGTTCACCTGATTCAATTCTTTTGAATATTGTACCCGGAAATCATCTTTTTGATCATAATCTATGGCGTCGAGGGCCATCTCGGTATGTAATTCTCTATAATTTCCTTCTTTATCTTTTCTGTTAAAATCGAAAACCCTGTATGTGACATCCGATGTCTGTTGAATCTCAGCGAGTAAAACGCCCGCTCCTATGGCATGAATTTTTCCTGTATTTATGAAAAAAGTATCGCCTTTTGTTACTTCTTCATAGTTCATTAGCTCCAAAAGCGTATCATTATCGAGGCTTTTACTATATGTTTCTTTTGTTACATCCTGATTAAAACCAACAATTAAATTAGCCTCCTTATCGGCATCCATAACATACCACATTTCTGTTTTACCAAATGAATTATGCCGCTTTTTGGCCAGTTCATCATTAGGATGCAATTGAATAGATAAATCTTGTTTTGCATCAATAAATTTAATGAGGATAGGGAATTCCTTACCAAAGCGCCTTACTACTTCTTTTCCCAGTAAGTCGTCCGAATACAATTCAATAAGCTGATTAAGTGAGCTTCCTTTAAGCCCTCCATTAGCCACCAAGGAAACATCTCCTTTAACACCAGAAAGTTCCCAACTTTCTCCGGTAATATCGCTTGTAATAGATTTTCCAAGAAGGGTACCAAGTTTTGTTCCACCCCAAAGCCGTTCTTTTAAAATTGGTTGAAATTTTAACGGATACAGTATCATACTATTTTATGCTTTTTAACCCCTTTAATGCTTTGGTCATATGATGTGCCGGACTCATGCTATTAAATACCATGATCACCTTGCCTTCCAAATCTACCACGTAGGTTTCTCTTCCAGGAAGCAGATTAAATAAGGAATTTTCTATCTTGAACAATCTCCTTACTTTTTTACGGGCATCTGCCAATAACACGTAGGGCAACTTAAATGTTGTGGCAAATTTACGATGGCTGCTTTCAGAATCGGAGCTAATACCGACCACTTCCGCACCTAGTTCTGTGAAATCCTCATAACTGTCTCTGAATGAACAAGCTTCTTTTGTACAACCCGGGGTATAGTCTTTTGGATAGAAAAAAATCACTATTGGCTTTTTACCAATAAGATCAGCAATCTGGAACAGATTCCCATGCTGATCGTTCAAAGAAAACGTGGGTATTGTATCCCCTTTTTTAAGACCCATGGGTTATCCGGAAAAGGTTACAAAATTTCTAGGTGTTTCATACAGCACCACTTCCAATTTTTTGTCAGCCTCGATATGTGGTCGCAGTTTCTTCCAAATGACGACAGAAATATTTTCTGCCGTGGGATTCAACTCCTTAAACTCGGGTACTTCTTTGTTCAAATTCTTATGATCTAGCGCCTCTTCTATTTCAGATTTGATTAGGTCCTTCAAAATTTTCATATCCATTACAAACCCTGTCTCCGGATCTATCTCACCGGTAACACTTACCACTAATTCATAATTATGTCCGTGAAAATTTGGGTTGTTGCATTTACCAAATATCGCCTGGTTCTTCTCGTTGGTCCAATCGGGTCTATACAATCTGTGGGCTGCATTAAAATGCGCCTTTCTACTAACTTTTACACTCATATTTTTGAGTTTTGTTGAATTAAATGATCATAAAATCGTTCAAAAATAATCTTAAACCAAGCCGTGTAATTTTCAGGTGCCCGGGAAATATCATCCTTGATTGCTTCTGGTTTCATCCATTTCCAATTAGCTACCTCTTCCGTATTTATCATGGGGGGATCTTCGTAATGACCCATCATCACATGATCTAGTTCATGTTCTGTTAACCCATTATCAAAAGGAGCTTTATAAATAAAATGAAACAATTCTTTTAACTCAGCAGTAAAGCCCATTTCTTCCTGTAGTCTACGTTTTCCGGCTTCAATATTAGTTTCACCCACCCTTTGGTGACTGCAACAGGTATTGGTCCATAACAATGGAGAATGATACTTTTCTGCTGCTCTTTGTTGAAGCATGGTTTCGCCTTTATTGTTCATAATAAAAACGGAAAAAGCCCTGTGCAGCACTGCTTTTCTGTGGGCTTCCATCTTCGGCATAGTCCCAATTTGCTCATCAAACTGGTTTACCAATATTACATTTTCTTCTTTCACATCGCAAAAATAAGACGTTTCCCTTATTCTTAGGTTAAGTCTGTCTTAAATCTTAAGAAGTATGCCTTAATATTGAAGAAATTGAGGGACTAAAAGAATCGAGGAGATTTCAAATTATCTTTTACTTTGATGAAATCGTAGCGCAGGATAACTTCAAAAGATCCATCATTAAAAACAGCTCGTCCTAACTCGGTTACCTCTCTGTCGTAGGCCACCCCTATTAAAAACTCAGGAGAAATCTGGAAACCGGCCATACCACTTACAGCTGCATCCCATCTATAAGCTGCTCCAATAATGAATTTATCATTGTACATAAAATTCGCTGAAGCGTCTACTTGTAATGGGGCTCCGCTAACTACTTTGGTAAGGATCGTTGGTTTAAATTTCCAGAAGGCACTCATTTCCATTACATAGCCTGTAATAAAATAAAAATTCATTTGTTCAGCGGCCGTTGACAAGGAAGATTCATCAAAATGCGATGTTTCCAAAAACCTGGGAACAGATAATCCTGCATAAAATTTATCGGTGTGATAATAGATCCCTGCACCAACATTCGGCGATAGTTTGTTCTGTACATCTTGTTGTAAGGTAGGATCCGGACCTCCTGGATTTGTGTAATCCTGGTTGAGTTCTGAGAATCGTATATCCAATAAATGAACACTTCCTTTTAAGCCAAAACTCAGTCTCCTTTCTGCTGCCAATTGAATGGTATAGGAGAAATCTGTATCGAAATACGTTTCGGAAGTAGGTCCTATCTGATCATTTACAATAGAGACTCCTATCCCTGCTCCACGATACCCCATCGGGGTATGAAAATTAAAGGTTTGTGTTTTGGGAGCACCATCTAGCCCTACCCATTGGGATCTGTACAAAGCCCCTATACTAAGCTGCCCTCTAGAACCTGCATACCCTGGGTTTATACTGACCGTATTATACATGTACTGCGTATATTGTGCATCTTGTTGTGCCATGAGGGTTCCCATTGAAAGACATGTGAAGAAGGCCACTACTGCACTACTGCGTAGCTGTTTAATACTATAAATTTGACTCTTTCTCATGGTTTAACGGTTTAAATAAATATACCCTGTCAGCGACTTGGTGTTTCCTACGTTATCTACATAATCTAGAATGTAGAAATAGGTACCTACTGGTAAATTGTTCTCCTGGTCTATGGTAACTCTTCCTTCTGAGCTTCCATCAAAAACATTACCCTGCGTATTGTAGGCTTTGGTGACATATACTTGAACTCCCCACCTATTATAGATTCGTATAGTATTATCCGGATAAACTTCTAATCCTCGGATCGAAAGTACATCATGAATACCATCACCATTTGGTGTTACTACGTTGAACACTTCAATATCTGCTTCAATCGCATTAGGTTCCAGATAATCCGGAGTGCCATTACCATCTGAATCGTCATTAGCATAGATACCATCCCCATCCATATCTTCATCTATTGTTTGAATAGTATCATCATCATCATCCGTATCTCTATAATCCGATTCTGAATCCCTATCTGTATTTGGCAGATCGCCATATGGGTCGTTTATCTCATCATTTACATCGATATCGATCGAAGCACTGCCTTCAAAACCGTCATCTAGTCCATCGTTATCTTTGTCCGAACCAATGAAGGTAACATCGGGCACCCCATCATGATCGTAATCATGAGCTTCAATAACATCTGGAACATTATCATTATCACTATCGAGATCTACGTAATCCGGAAGTCCATCCCCGTCTGTATCCACTGGTATTAGCCCCAGACTACCTCCAGCCTCATAGGCATCATCTAACCCATTGTCGTTAGCATCCAATCCACTCGGGGAGATATACCCATCTGTGGTTTGTGCTTCTACGTTATCCGGGATCCCATCATCATCACTATCGATATCCAGATAATCCGGAATACCATCGCCATCGGTATCTGTAGGATTGGTAAAGGCAACGTTATCGCCATCTAAATTTAAATCTTCAAAAGCATCTACAATCCCGTCATCATCAGTATCCAGGTCAACATCCAATTCATTTATGTAGATATAAATAACAGAAGAACTACATGTCCCAAACATGTCACAAATGGTATATATAAAGTCATCCGCACCTGTAAACCCACTATTAGGCGTATATGTAAAAGTATCATCTGTAGGATCATTTGGAGTACCGTTATCATCTGTAGTTAGGGTACCATTAACCGGACTGGTGGTTACCAAAGTTCCGGTAAGCGGAAGATCGTTATCGTTTAATGTCCAATTATCTATTAGTACAGGAGTATCTATAATAGTAGCTACAGCATCGTCATTGGTATCCATTTCTGGCGTTACATCTATGGTTACAGTTGCTGTACTGCAATCCCCCAAGGTATTACATACGGTATATGTAAAAGAATCCGGACCATTGTAATCCGCTAGCGGTGTGTACTGCACAATATCATCTGATGGATCGTTCGGGGTACCATTGTTATCGATAACCAACGTACCGTTGGATGGATCTGTTGTTGTTAAGGTTCCTGTAGTAGGTATATCACTATCGTTATCATAGATAGGGACCAAAATAGAGTTATCCTCAACAACCGTTATAAAATCATCTACCAGCGTGGCTGCCTGTTGCAGACAAACGACGGTGAATCTTGGCAAATCAATAGAGTTTCCAGCTTTTGTTATCGTTGCTACATATCGGGCAACTGTAATATCAGCTATAACCACGGGTCTTAATTGATCTCCTGCTACAGCCGGACTCCATGTTACGGTGGCACTTCCAGTGACATTCGCCGTGATATCTAAGGTTACTTGATTCTCCGGTGATGTACAATCGGTCAGGATAAAGTAACCAGTCGCATTCGACCCGCAAAGCGTACCATCATAGGTAGCAAAATAAACCCCTGGGATGGAGGTTTCATAAAAGAAGTCGGTACCAAGAACCGTTGTTGTATCTGAAGCTTCATACCATCTGTAATTGCCTTCATCTCCGGTATTTGGTGCCTGAAGTAAAAACTGGGCGTTAGATGCAACAATCCCCAACAATGTAAAAACAAAGCTGAGGATGAAAAATTTATGTTGGTTTTTGATTTTCACACCTATCTAAAGCGTTAAGTTGATTATTTTACGACGAACACTACATTGATTAATGCATTATAATCAGCGGGTTGTCCTATGATCGTATAGCTTAATACCCCGTTACCATCAATAGCCATAGTTGCTGTATTAAAGACGGTAGGATCGGCATAGGTTACATAATAGTATATTTCATTTGCCGCATAGGTAGGTACTGCAGCCGGAGCTCCTGCACTGGCTACGGTTGGCGTTCCATATTGCGCTATGTACTGAGCATAAAGATCTATCGAGAAACTTCCGTTAGTGGATGCATCTACTGCTATAGATGGCGGGTAGAAAATACGTGCTGCTTTCGACGTAATTGGGGCTATATCCTGAATTACATCCTCTACAGTAGCTTCTGTAGTACCGTCTCCATCTACATCTATTGGTGTGTCCGAATTAACTTCAGAAGCGGTTTGATCATCTGTTCCTACTAAAGTAGACAGGTCGATGGTCTCATTCGTTCCACCTTCAATTCCAATGGTAAGATCGGTTCCTACTAAGGCTGAACCAGTGATGTTCTGATCATCCGTTCCTACTAAACTGGACAGGTCGATGGTCTCATTTGTACCGCCCTCTATTCCAATAGTAAGATCAGTTCCTACTAAGGCAGATCCAGTGATGTTCTGATCATCTGTTCCTGAATTATCCAACGCGGATAGATCTACTGTGGTTGATAAACCATTCTCTATATCGATCTGTAAAACATTGGCTCCACTTAAACTGGCTCCTGTTAAATTCTGATCATCCGTACCTACTAAAGTAGACAGGTCGATGGTCTCGTTCGTACCATTCTCTATGCCGATCGTAAGATCGGTTCCTACTAACGTAGATCCAGTGATATTCTGATCGTCTGTTCCTGAATTATCCAAAGCGGATAGATCTACGGTAGTTGATCCTCCATTCTCTATATCGATCTGTAAAACATTGGCTCCACTTAAACTGGCTCCTGTTAAATTCTGATCATCCGTTCCGACCAAACTAGACAGGTCGATGGTTTCGTTTGTACCGCCTTCTATTCCAATGGTAAGATCGGTTCCTACTAAGGCAGAACCAGTGATATTCTGATCATCCGTTCCTACTAAACTGGACAGGTCGATTGTTTCGTTTGTACCATTCTCAATTCCAATCGTAAGATCGGTTCCTACTAACGTAGATCCAGTGATGTTCTGATCGTCTGTTCCTGAATTATCCAACGCGGATAAATCTACCGTAGTTGATAAACCATTCTCTATATCGATCTGTAAAACATTAGCGCCACTTAAACTGGCTCCTGTTAAATTCTGATCATCCGTTCCTACCAAACTAGACAGGTCGATTGTCTCGTTTGTTCCACCTTCTATTCCAATGGTAAGATCGGTTCCTACTAACGTAGATCCAGTGATGTTCTGATCGTCCGTTCCTACTAAACTAGATAGGTCTATAGTCTCATTCGTACCACCTTCAATTCCAATCGTAAGATCGGTTCCTACTAAGGCAGAACCAGTGATGTTTTGATCGTCTGTTCCTGAATTATCCAAAGCGGATAGATCTACGGTAGTTGATCCTCCATTCTCTATATCGATCTGTAAAACATTGGCTCCACTTAAACTGGCTCCTGTTAAGTTCTGATCATCTGTACCCACTAAACTAGACAGGTCGATTGTTTCGTTTGTACCATTCTCAATTCCAATAGTAAGATCGGTTCCTACTAAGGAAGATCCAGTGATATTCTGATCGTCTGTTCCTGAATTATCCAAAGCGGATAAATCTACGGTAGTTGATCCTCCATTCTCTATATCGATCTGTAAAACATTAGCGCCACTTAAACTGGCTCCTGTTAAATTCTGATCATCCGTTCCTACCAAACTAGACAGGTCGATTGTCTCGTTTGTTCCACCTTCTATTCCAATGGTAAGATCGGTTCCTACTAACGTAGATCCAGTGATGTTCTGATCGTCCGTTCCTACTAAAGTAGATAGGTCTATAGTCTCATTCGTACCACCTTCAATTCCAATCGTAAGATCGGTTCCTACTAAGGCAGATCCAGTGATATTCTGATCATCCGTTCCTACCAAACTAGACAGGTCGATTGTTTCATTTGTACCACCTTCAATTCCAATCGTAAGATCGGTTCCTACTAAGGCAGATCCAGTGATGTTTTGATCATCCGTTCCTACTAAACTGGACAGGTCGATTGTTTCGTTTGTACCGCCTTCTATTCCAATCGTAAGATCGGTTCCTACTAACGTAGAACCAGTGATGTTTTGATCATCCGTTCCTACCAAACTAGACAGGTCGATTGTTTCATTTGTACCATTCTCAATTCCAATAGTAAGATCAGTTCCTACTAAGGAAGATCCAGTGATATTCTGATCGTCTGTTCCTGAATTATCCAACGCGGATAAATCTACCGTAGTTGATAAACCATTCTCTATATCTATCTGTAAAACATTAGCGCCACTTAAACTGGCTCCTGTTAAATTCTGATCATCCGTACCTACTAAAGTAGATAGGTCTATAGTCTCATTCGTACCACCTTCTATTCCAATGGTAAGATCTGTTCCTACTAAGGCAGATCCAGTGATGTTCTGATCGTCTGTTCCTGAATTATCCAAAGCGGATAGATCTACGGTAGTTGATCCTCCATTCTCTATATCGATCTGTAAAACATTGGCTCCACTTAAA
>Ga0316204_10003278_pt1 | contig 33019 bp, 34 predicted proteins | sample 6monrhotite_MG_2_FD_205661 | JGI IMG/M metagenome (GOLD analysis project Ga0316204, IMG submission 205661) | Microbial mat bacterial communities from mineral coupon in-situ incubated in ocean water Damariscotta River, Maine, United States -... | ecosystem: Environmental > Aquatic > Marine >... | reverse complement strand
TCACCCGACGATGGCCACTGGGAAACCGGGAAGGCCGGGTGAGAACGAGAACCGCAAGCCAGTAGACCTGCCGCCAAAACGTATCGTCGTTCGGGAAAGTTTTTAAATCTCGAATCAGCGGATGTCCGCGGCGTTGCGAAGTCCATCACGTTTCCATAACGGAGGGTTATTGGAATGCAGAACGAACAAGTCATCTCCCCTGAAATAGCAGCGGCGGAAAAAACTGCGGCGAAATTACCGGCGATACTCGCCTTGATGTTCGGCGTTTTTCTCGTCTATGGCGCGGCGTTTGCCCAGTCATCGACCATTCACAACGCTGCTCACGATTCTCGCCACGCAATCGCCGTCCCTTGCCACTGACTTAATATCATGTTGCATCGGATTTTTCTGACCGCGCTGCTTGCCGGGGCGTTGGCTGGCGTGTGCCTTTTTGTCGCACATATGATGACGACGACGCCGCTTATTCTCAAAGCTGAAGTTTACGAGTTTGGCGCATCGTCTCATCAATCGACAGATGGCGCACAGAATAATGCTTCGAACGCCAACGACCACGCCCCAGGTGGCGGTCTGGTGCGCAGTGCCTATTCCCTGCTGGCAGACCTGTTGACGTCCATGGGTTTTGCGTTTTTGTTGGTCGGCGCGATGGCTCTTGGTGGTCAGCGCGTCGATATGAAGCGTGGATTGATCTGGGGGCTTTGCGGATTTGCATCACTTACGGTCGCTCCGGCATTTGGTCTGGCACCGGAACTTCCGGGCATGCAGTCTGCAGACCTTCAAGCCCGTCAGTTATGGTGGCTTGGCACCGCAGTTGCGACGGCTGGGGGACTGGCGCTTATTTTTTTAGGTCGACGGCAGATCTTCAAGTATGTCGCCCCGGTTCTGATTGTCCTGCCTCATGTGATTGGTGCGCCGGAACATGGTCAGTATTCAGGCGATGTCCCGGCGGCACTGGCGTCTGAATTTGCCATTGCTACTCTGGTTGTCAGCGGCTTGTTTTGGCTTTTGTTGGGTGGCCTTGCCGGTTATTTCTATAATCGGTTCGAAAAAGACTGATCCATCGCATTAGAAGTAAGGGACAAAAAACATCACTGATCCTGAAGCCAAGCTGGACGAAGTCTACGGGGCGGACAATGGCGTTGAATTGGCCGCGATATATGATGATTGGGCGACGAGCTACGACAAGGACCTGACCGCTTTTGGATATCGAAATCCGGCAGTTGCTGCCGGGTTGATCGGGCGGCACGTTGAAGTCGATAGCGGAACTATCCTTGATGCCGGTTGCGGGACCGGATTGCTGGGTGAAATCCTGTCTTGCATGGGTTATGCTGATCTCGACGGGTTCGATCTGTCAAAGGGAATGTTGGAACAGTCGGCGGCGAAAGCTGTTTATGGGACGCTTTCACATATGGCTCTTGGCTCAGACCTGGATTTCGCCGATGGCCAGTTCGCAGCCGTCGTTTCTTTTGGCGTTCTGACAGCTGGGCACGCGCCACCGGAATCGTTGGACGAAATGATTCGCATTACCCGTCCGGGAGGGCATGTGATTTTCTCGTTGAGCAATCTGGTTTACGAGCCGCTTGGTTTCAAGGAGCGGCTGACGGCCCTGGAAGTTGCCGGACGTTGGCGCGAGATCGAGCGTACGCCGTTCTTTCAGGTGATGCCTGGGTCGATTTCGGAAGCTCATGTGGAAAGTTGTATTTTTGTCTTTCAGATTTCTTGATATCGCACCAACTCAGTCGTTTTTATGTCTCTTATAGGCGCCATCTTCTCCCCTGAAAAACGTTTCAAAATTCTTCTCCCGAACCATCTGAGGATTCAGCTTTTCGTTAAGAGAGCGAACGTGACCGATAAGATTTAATAGAAGCGCGCTCATCAGTGGATCTGATTTAGCGATCAAATTGCGCATGACATTCTGGTGAATAACAACGCATGTTGCATGTGATGTCGCGGTTGCAGTAGCCATGCGTGGCAAATTACTGATCAGGGCCATTTCCCCGAACAAACTACCAGCTTCAACGATGCCAAGGACTTTTTTATCCTCACCCTTGTGGACCGAAATTTCAATGGATCCGCTTTCCACAAGATAGGCGCCGTCTCCATCGTCGCCTTCGTTGAACAAAATTTCGTTGGCTGAAAATGTCTGTCTTTCCATGATAACCTTCCGGTGGCAGGGTGTGGTCAATTCCATCCAACGCTTTATTGGCGCAATCGGCAATTTTAAAAATACAAGCCAGAAACAAGGGGCAGGCGTAGTCAGGCCAAATAGTCAGGTGTGATCACGGTCACTGACGATGGTTTGTGCAGGACCTAAAGTTCGGTCTTGTCGTGAATGTTCCCGGTTTATCTTTTGCATGACATGTCTTGGAAGGTTTTCTAAATTGGCTCGTATCGGACGTTTTGGCAGTACGCTGTTTGTCGCGGCAATCGTCGTTCTGGGTTCTGCCGGGCCGTCGTTGGCCAATTGTGCTTCTTTTCCAAAGGTGCCGTGGTGGAATAATCTCAACCATGAAAGCGTGCACAAGTATGTGTCCGTCAAACATGGTGGTGATTGGAACGGCTATATCAAAAAGTGGGAAGATCAATACGAAAAGATCAAGGACATCTATGAACGTGGATCATCGATTATTGTTAGCAAGGACAAGGTCAGGATTGCGGGCGATGAACTTCAATCCTACCTTGATAAAGTCAGGCAACGGCTGGAAATAGACCGCTGTTTGGCGGAAGAGCATATGGCGGGAAAACACGTCGTCGACAAGGCGCCGGAACAATCCAATGCGCGGGTGACCGGCGCCAGCGTCATGAACGAAATGAAAAGCGATGCCGCCGTCGGCAAGCAAAAGGCCCATGATGCGGGTTGTGTCAAATGCCATGGCGCGGCAGGGGGCTCTGTCCATCCCGGGGTGCCCAATCTGGCCAGTCAGAATGATTTGTACATCGTCAAACAACTGATGGAATTTCATAAGCCTCGTGCCAAGCCAGGCGAATCGCTTGGTGCGGTTGAGCGCCATAACCGGATGATGGATAACCGTGCAGCGGCATTGAGCGAACCTGATATGTGGAATCTTGCCGCGTTCTTTTCCGGTTTGTCCTGCAAGTCGGATAACCAGAACGAAGTTGCAATATCTCGTCCGGCGTCGGCCATCCCGTGTATTCAGTGTCACGGGGGGGCCGGTAGAAGCGTTTTTCCTGAAGTGCCCAATCTTGCTGGGCAAAAGAAGCTGTATCTGGCAAGGCAGCTAAAAGCTTTTCGTCATTCTGCCGTTGCTGATGCGCGCGGGACGATGAAGGATGAGCGTTATAATTACCTGATGGCCGCCGAAGCGAAAAATTTGAGCGATTCAGATATCGACGATCTGGCCGGATACTTTTCGTCCCTGGCCTGTAATTAGCGTCCCAGTTCCGCTATGGCCTTGTCTATGCCGCCCAGTGTCATGGGATACATGCGATCCGACATCAACTGCTGGATCATCGATACCGACTGGGTGTTGTTCCACCAGGCCTCGTTGACCGGGTTAAGCCAAACCGCGTGTGCGTAAATATCAAGCAGGCGGGTCATCCAAACAGCGCCTGATTCGTCGTTGTGATGCTCGACGCTGCCGCCCGGATAGGCAATTTCGTAAGGGCTCATTGAAGCATCGCCGACGATGATCACCTTGTAATCCGATGGGTAGGTGTTGAGCACATCCCAGGTCGAAGTGGATTCACCGTGCCGACGAACGTTATTTTTCCACACCCGTTCATACAGGCAGTTGTGGAAATAGAAGTATTCAAGATGCTTGAACTCACTACGCGCGGCCGAAAACAGTTCTTCGAGCATTTTGATGTGCGGGTCCATGGAGCCGCCGATATCAAAAAACAACAGCACCTTCACTGCATTGTGGCGTTCAGGAACCATGTTGATGTTGAGGTAGCCTTTTTCGGCGGTGTCGCGGATGGTGCCGGGCAGGTCAAGTTCGGTTGCCGCCCCCTGGCGGGCGAATTTGCGCAGGCGTCTGAGCGCCAGTTTGATGTTGCGGGTGCCCAGTTCGACCGTATCATCCAGGTTCTTGAATTCCCGTTTGTCCCATACTTTGACGGCGCTGAAATTGCGGTTGCCATCCTGGCCGATGCGTATGCCTTCCGGGTTATAACCATAGGCACCAAACGGTGACGTGCCTGCTGTACCGATCCATTTGGAGCCACCCTGATGGCGTTTCTTTTGCTCTTCCAGCCGCTTTTTCAGGGTTTCCATGAGCTTTTCCCACCCGCCCAGGGCTTCTATCTCGGCCTTTTCTTCCGCCGTCAGGTTCTTTTCGGCCAGTTTGCGCAGCCATTCTTCGGGTATTTCATGTTCGTCGCCTTCGGGCATTTCCAGGCCTTTGAAGACCGATCCGAAAACCCGGTCGAACTTGTCCAGATTGCGTTCGTCCTTGACCAGGCAAGACCGGCTCAAATAGTAGAAATGTTCGACGGAATAACCGGCGAGATCCTTGTCCATGGCTTCAAGCAGGGTCAGGTATTCGCGCAGGGAAACCGGCACGTGGGCTTCGCGCAAGGACATGAAGAACTGAATAAACATCAGCAAAATTCCGCTTGTCTGACTATCGGCCCTGACGGTTCAAAAATGCCAGGCGTTCCAGCAGGTGTACATCCTGCTCGTTCTTCAAAAGCGCGCCATGCAACGGCGGGATCAAATCTTTGGCATTGCCGGACCGCAGGGCTTCTGGCGGAACGTCTTCGACCATCAGCAGTTTGAGCCAGTCCAGGAATTCCGACGTAGAGGGCTTTTTCTTTAATCCCGGCGCATCGCGCAGCTCGTAAAACAGGGCGAGCGCCTGTGAGACCAGGCGCTTTTGAATGCCCGGATAATGAACATCGACGATGCGCTGCATGGTATCTTCGTCAGGAAAACGAATGTAGTGGAAAAAACAGCGCCGCAGGAAGGCGTCGGGCAGTTCTTTTTCGTTGTTCGACGTGATGATGATGATCGGTCGCTGGCGGGCGATGATGGTCTGGCGGGTTTCATAAACATGAAATTCCATGCGATCAAGTTCAAGCAGCAGGTCGTTGGGAAATTCGATATCGGCCTTGTCAATTTCGTCGATCAGCAGAACGGGGCGTTGTTCTTCTTCAAATGCTTCCCACAACTTGCCGCGCACGATGTAGTTGGAAATATCATGGACCCGTTCTTCGCCCAGCTGGGAATCGCGCAACCTGGCAACGGCATCGTATTCGTACAATCCCTGTTGCGCCTTGGTCGTCGATTTGATGTGCCACTGGATCAGTTTTTTGCCCAGCGCACTGGCGACTTCCTGGGCCAGCACGGTCTTGCCTGTTCCGGGCTCACCCTTGATCAGCAAGGGGCGTTCCAGGGCGACGGCGGCGTTGACGGCAATCATCAGGTCTTCGGTGGCGACGTAATTGTCGGTGCCGGTGAATTTCTTGTCCATGGGTGTGTACTTCTTTCTGCTGGGCGAACGAGCCGACAAGTTAGAGATTTAGCGCGGCGATGTCTATCGCTCGTCAGATAACCCGGCGCCCGCCCACATGCAGCTTCATCAGGTCGTGACCGATAATGATGGGGCCGTTAAAGCTATGGGTGATTTCGGCGTGCAGGGCCGGTTCGTCAAATTGCGGCGGCACAAAATGGGTCAATACGAGGGATCCCGCCTGAGCTTCCTGCGCGACCCTTCCGACCACATCCGACAGAGTGTGATAGCCCGCGACGTTGGCCACGGTTTGGGCCGTGCGCACACCCTCGATAATTGGCATTTCGTGGTGAATGAAAACTTCGTGCAACAGCATGTCGACGCCCCGGGCGGCCTCAATCAGGGCAGGGCAATAGGTGGTGTCGCCGCTGATCGCCAGTTTTTCGCCGCCACCGTCAAAAACAAAACCGAAAGCATGGCGCACGGGTTGATGGTCGACGTCGACGACTTGAACGCTCACTTCGCCAAATTCCAGATGGTCGCCGCCTGATATTTCCACGACCTCGATTCCTAAGCCCGCCGTTGACGGGCGTGCCTCATGGGCGATGCGTTGTTTAAGTTCCGCTGCCCACAATTCTTGCAGGCCTGTTACATAGGCCCGGGTTCCGGGCGGCCCGAACACTTGATGCGGGCGGTCGCGGCCCTGATGCCAGCTGGAAATAACCAACTGGAACAAATCAATTATGTGATCGGAATGCAGGTGTGTCAAAAGCACCGCATCGATCTCGCGACCCGGACAGCCCGCCCCGACCAGCCGTTGCGTGACGCCAGATCCGCAATCGATGAGCAAGCGTGCCCCCGGCCCCCCGTCAACAAGGGCGGCCGGTCCGTAGCGATTAACATCGACACTGGGGCAGCCGGTGCCAAGGAGCGTCAGGTCCATAATCCGGCCTTAACGATACAACGCTTGCAACTTGTCGCCGTATAGTTCGGTGATTTTGTTGCGGCGTATTTTCAAGGTTGGCGTCATCAACCCGCCGTCTATGGTGAAGGCTTCGTCGGCAATGACAAAGCGACGGATTTTTTCGATGTTGGACAAGCGCCCATTGTTACGGTCGATCACCACGGACAACGCCTTGTGAAAATCGTCATCGGATGCCAGTTCGGATTGATTGGCATTTTTGCCGTTTTCGCGCGCCCAACCCGCCATCCATTCAGGGTCGGGTACCAATAAGGCGACCAGATGCGAGCGTTTGTCACCGTAGGCCATGGCCTGGGCGATTTCGGGCTCCAGCGCCAAAATTCCTTCGACCCGTTGCGGGGCAATGTTGTCTCCGCCGGAATTGACGATGATGTCCTTCTTGCGATCGGTGATGAGCAGCCGGCCTTTTTCATCGAAGTGGCCGATGTCGCCGGTGTGCAGCCAGCCGTCGCGGATACATTCTTTGGTGGCTTCCTCGTTCTGCCAATAGCCCTGCATGACCAGTTCGCCACGGACCAGGATCTCGCCGTCTTCGGCGATGTGGACCTCGACATCAACCAGCGGCTTGCCGACGGTTTCGATCTTGATATCGAAGGGGCGGTTAACGCTGATCACGGGGGCTGATTCCGTCAGGCCATAGCCCTGCATGATGCGCAGGCCAAGGGACAGGAAGAACATGCCAATGTCAGGATTAAGCGGTGCGCCGCCTGATACCAGAGTTTTCAGACGACCGCCAAAGCGGGCCTTGACCTTTTTGCGCACCAACACACTGAGAATCCCGTTCTCGATTGATTCAAGAATGCTCAGGCCATTTGGGTCGGTCAGTTTCTTTGTGCCCAGCTCGACTGCCTTGTTGAACAGTTTTTCCTTTGCGCCGCCTTGTTTGCGGACCCCCATGGTAATGCGCGAATGCAGGGTTTCATAGAGGCGGGGAACCGCTGTCATGATGGTCGGCCGGACTTCGACCATATTGGTCGCCAGCGTTTCAATGCCTTCGGCGTAATAGATTTGCGCCCCAATGGTTATGGGGAAGAACTGCCCTGCCGAATGTTCGTAGGAATGCGACAGTGGCAGGAATGAAAGAAACGAATTGTTGTCCAGCCCCAGCGGTTCCAGGGCTTCCATGGCACCCTTGCAATTGCAGATGATGGCAGCATGGTCCAGCATCACGCCCTTGGGCGCGCCGCCGGTGCCAGACGTGTAAATGATACACGCGGTGGCGTTACGATTTATGGCTTGGCCTTCTTCGACAATGTTACCGGATTGGGCGGCACCCAATGCCAGCACGTCTTTCCAGGTATGCATGTCAACGCCCAACGCCTGATCGATGTCGGGTGACTCAATGGCAATCACCGCCTTCAGGGCCGATGATTTAACCGCCGCCGGCAACAGTCGTTCGGCCAGCTTGGGTGTGGAAACGATGGTCACCTTGGCGCCGCTGTTTTCCAGAATGTGGGTGTGGTCGGCGACTGTGTTGGTGATGTAGGCGGGAACGGTGATCGCGCCGATGGCCATGATGGCTAAGTCGGCGATCAACCATTCCGGGCGGTTCTCAGAAACGATCACGACCCGGTCACCTTGCGCAACGCCCAGGCCACGCAGGCCTCTCGCCAGTTCGGTTACCTGTGCGGCAGTCTCGCGCCAGGTAATTGCTGAATATTTACCATCACGCTTGGCCCACAAAAAAGGCGCTTCGCCCTCCCGGTCAACCTGTTCGAAAAACATTGAAACGAGGTTCGTTTTACCCAAATCCGTAGCGATTGCCATTTTAATTGAATCCCTCCACTGTTGCCCTTTGTCCATTCGGACATTATATGGCAATCCTACGCAACAGGAGGTGTACATGACAAGTCTGACGGATGACGCTGAATTACCGCAATGGAATCTCGGAGACTTGTATTCGGGACCGGACGCGCCCGAACTTGACCGGGACCTGGAACACGCCCACGCCCTGTGTCAGGCCTTTGCCGACACCTACAAGGGCAAGTTGGCCGATATCGACGGCGACACGCTTGGGCAGGCGATTGTTGAATTCGAGATTTTCAGCGAGATTCTTTACAAAGTCATGAGCTACGGCCAATTGCTGTTTGCTGCAGATACGGGGAATGCCGACACAGGACGGTTCTTGCAAACCCTGCGCGAGAAAGTCACCGACATCTCGACCACGTCGCTTTTTTTCCAACTTGAACTGAACCGTTTGGATGATGCGGTATTGAACACGCAATTGGAAAGTCCGGCTGCGGCGCATTTCGCACCGTGGATCAGAGACGTGCGGGCGTTTCGCGACCATGAGTTGTCTGACGACCTGGAACGTCTTTTGCACGAGAAGTCGGTCAGCGGTCGCGGTTCGTGGGTGCGGTTGTTTGACGAAACCCAATCGGCGCTGCGCTTTCCTGTCGATGGCAACGACCTGACCATGTCCGATGTTTTGAACATGATGTCCGATACCGATGGTGCTGTCCGCAAGAAGGCGGCAAAATCCCTGGGCGGGGTGTTAACCGATAACGTTCGCTTGTTTACCCTGATCACCAATACCCTGGCCAAGGACAAGGCGACCGAAGATACCTGGCGAAAATATCCGCGCCCCATATCCGAACGCAATCTGGGCAATCAAGTCGAAGACGACGTCGTTGATGCCCTGAGTTCATCTGTGCAGGCGGCTTACCCGGACCTTTCGCACCGTTATTACAAGCTTAAGGCTCGCTGGTTCGGGGTTGACGCGCTGGATTACTGGGACCGCAATGCGCCCTTGCCGGATGACAGCGACCGCACATATTCGTGGCCGGATGCACGCAAAACCGTGCTCGACGCCTATGGTCGGTTTGACCCGCAACTGGCAGAAATTGCGACAGATTTCTTTGACAAGCGCTGGATCGACGCCGAATTGCGACCGGGCAAGGATTCGGGGGCTTTTTCCCATTCTACCGTGCCGTCGGCGCATCCTTATATTTTGATGAATTTCCACGGCAAGGCCCGCGATGTCATGACCCTGGCCCACGAATTGGGGCATGGTGTTCATCAGGTTCTATCGGCTCATCAGGGCACGTTAATGGCCGATACGCCCCTGACGACGGCGGAAACAGCATCGGTATTCGGCGAAATGCTGACCTTCCGTTCGCTGCTTGATGGTGAAGACGATGCCAATCGCCGCCGCATCCTGTTGGCCGGAAAAGTCGAAGACATGCTCAACACTGTGGTTCGCCAAATCGCTTTCCATGAATTTGAAACCCGGGTTCATGGGGAACGGGCAGGCGGCGAATTGTCATCCGACAGGCTTGGCGATATCTGGATGGATGTGCAACGCGAAAGCCTGGGCGACGGTATTCGGCTGGATGATGGGTATCGTTCGTTTTGGGCCTACATCCCGCACTTTATCCATTCACCGTTTTATGTTTACGCTTATGCTTTCGGCGATTGCCTGGTTAATTCATTGTATGACCTGTTTGCGGATGGGCACCCCGGTTTTCAGGCCAAGTATCTTGATGTGCTGAAAGCGGGCGGCACCCGGCGGCACAAGGAACTGCTGGCACCGTTCGGGCTGGATGCTTCTGATCCGGAATTCTGGAACAGGGGTCTGGGTATGATCTCGAGCTTTATCGACGAGTTGGAAAAACACGAATAAAAGGGAGACCTCAAATAATGATCACCACCACCACTGACGGCATTGATGGCCGCACCATCACCGGCTATCTTGGCGTCGTTTCAGGCGACGCCGTCATGGGCACCAATATTTTCCGCGATATGTTCGCTGGCATCCGCGACCTGATTGGCGGTCGCTCGGGGTCCTATGAAAAGGAACTGCGCAATGCCAAGGCCCTGGCAATGGAAGACATGATCGCCGAGGCGCAGGAATTGGGGGCCGACGCCATTGTTGGCGTCGACCTGGATTACGAATCCATCGGCAGTAACGACAAGTCCATGCTGATGGTCAGCGCCAACGGCACAGCGGTCAAGTTCGGCTGAACCTGATCGGTTTTATGCGCTCACGCTGAATTGAGCCGTACTTGTCGTGACTTCGAACTGCGCAACGCTATAGGCTAACTGAACATTGTTCTTGGTATGGCCGTGGTTGTTATCGCGCACAGCGTGACCGTACTTGTTGCCGTTGTCGTGGTCGCTGCCGTCGTCGTCGTTGTCATCGTCACCGCCGTCGTCGTCACCGCCCTGCAATGCGTCCAAGGCGTCCTTTACGATTTCAAGGGCCGAATTGATGGTGGGGGAACTGGATTCCAGAGGGTTATACGGATCTTTGGGACCTTCCAGAACCGTGGTCAGGGCAGATTTTTCGTCCTGACCCTGTTTGGCGGTGTTGTCATTGGTGTTGTTGGAGCTTCCCAGTTCCTGAACAAGTACCAGGGTATACGTCTCGACGGTTGTGGTGCTTGTGTAGCCCAGCGAGAAACTGAAATCGTCCTTGGAAGCGCTTGATGAACTGGCGCTGTCTTTGACGGTTTGGTTCTGCTGCAAGGAAAGGGATAGGGACGTCGTTTGCGACGCGTATGACACAGATGCATACGTCGCGGTATAAGCGTCTATCATTTTTAAGTCTCCTGCTTCTGCATTCGAACGTTACAATTGGTGTGAGCATTCAGCTCATTGGGTGAATCATAGGCCCGTGGTACACCGCTGGTCAATGTTTTATCGTAACGGTACCACTTAAGCTTGTGAGGGCGCGGACGAGGAAAGTTATGGGCCATAGAGCGTGTCACATCATTTGTTATTCATGTGCGGTCCTGATGGGCGGGGCGGTATCGACCGTACAGGCGGCCGAATCTGGGCAGTTGCTCGTTGGTGAATTCAGTGCCGGGGACCTGAACGGTTGGGTCGAAAAAAGCTTCAGTGGCAAGACGACCTACCGCATCGTCGAAACGGGTACTGGCAAAGCGCTTGAAGCGATCAGCAAAAACAGCGCATCCGGGTTGTTCCGGGAAATAACCATTGATCTTACAAAAACGCCTTGTCTGACCTGGGCCTGGAAGGTCGATGCTTCTTTGGGCGGATTGGATGAAACCAGCAAAGCGGGGGATGATTATTCGGCCCGGGTCTATGTTATTTTTTCGGGCGGCCTGTTTCCCTGGAATACCCGCACGTTCAGTTATGTCTGGTCGGGCAGTCAACCTGTCGGTACCCGTTGGCCTAACGCCTTCGTTGCCAACGCCACTATCGTCGCAGTCCAAAGCGGAGATGATGCAGCGGGACGCTGGGTCTCGCAAAGTCGCAACATTGTTGAAGATTACAGGCGTTTCGTAGGGGACGAAATCAAACAGGCCGATGCCGTCGCCATCATGACCGACACGGATAATTCAGGTCGGTCTGCTTCTGCCTGGTATGGCGATATCCGTTTTACGGCGTCCTGTGGGTAGGGGGCTGCCAATATTTCGGGGGCGCCCGGCAATTTTCGCCTAGACCTGCCCATGGCGGGATAGCCTGGCCCAGTTTCGAGTGTATATACTTGCAGACACAATTCATCAAATCCGGATGTCGGGAACGTGGTCATGCCAAAACCTCCTGAAATAGAAAACCTGAAACTGGCGCCCTATTGGTGGGACGCCGCACCTCGTCCTGATGTCGATCCGGTGGATATTCCAAAAACCGCAGATGTGGGGGTTGTCGGGGCTGGCTTTGCCGGACTGACGGCGGCGCTTACGTTGGCCCGCGCAGGTTTGAACGTTGTGGTTTTTGATGCCATGCGGGCGGGTGAAGGTGCCAGCAGCCGAAACGGCGGAATCTGTAGCGGGAATATCAAGCTCAGTTTCACCGCCATGATTGACAAGTTTGGACTGGATCAGGCCAAGGCGATTTTCGCCGAAGGCATCGCTGCCCGAAAATCTTTGGTCCGTTTGATCGAACAGGAAAACATCGACTGCGGCTTTAAACTGGTCGGACGTTTTGATGGCGCCAATCGCATCGTGGATTACGACAGAATTGGCCGGGAAACGGATTTGCTAAACAAGCATCTCGACTTTGGCGCCTACATGGTGGCCCAAGAAGATCAGCGCGACGAATTGGGCACGGACCTGTACAAGGGTGGACGTGTTCGACCGGACATCGGCGGCCTTCACCCAGGGCAACTTCATCAGGGAATATATGATCGTGCCTTGGGCGCTGAAGTGACGATTATCGATCAAACGGCGGTCACCCAGATATCGCGCGACGCGGATGGTTTTTGTTTAAGCACGGCGCGCGGATCTATAAAAACGGCGCACTGCATTGTCGCGACAAATGGTTACACGGATCAGGTGACCGATTGGCTCAGGCGTCGGATCATACCCGTGCCAAGCCAGATCATCGCGACAGATACGCTGGACCCAAAGCTTATGGGCCAGCTTATGCCCAAGCAGCGCATGGTTGGCGATACGCGCGATCTGTATAACTATTATCGTCCGTCACCCGACGGAACACGGATCATATTTGGTGGCCGAAGCGGTGCTGAAACGGACGATGACATGCAAAAATGTATGCATCTGTATAAAAATCTGGTTGAAATCTTCCCCGAACTTGAAGGTGTCCGCCTGTCTCACACCTGGTGGGGGTACACGGGGTATACGTTTGATTTCCTACCCCATCTTTGGGCCCATGACGGCATTCATTATGCGGCCGGTTTTTGTGGCTCCGGCGTCGTCTGGGCGCCTTGGCTGGGTCACAAGGCGGCCCAGATGGTTCTTGGCAAGACGGATGATGCCGGGTCGCTGTTCGCACAAAAACCCTTTCCAACGCGCCCGTTCTATAACGGAAAACCCTGGTTCCTGCCGGCCGTCATTCGCTGGTATGGCCTGAAAGATCGTATCAAATATGGTCGCGGTGCGTGATGCGCAGCGCCGGAATATTGTTCGTGCCAATCGGCCTTACCAATATTTCATGGCCGCCCGGTAGATGCCTGCCAAATCGTCCTCGCTGACCGGGCAGGGGGCCTGGGCGAGCAACCGTTGCTGCGCATAGGATCCCTTGACCAGGGCCGGGATATCATCTTCACCGTAGCCGATTTCGGCCAGCCCACTGGGCAGATCGCACGCCTTCATCATTTCAATCAGGCGCGTGGCCAATAGTTCACCACCATGGGCGGGGCTTAAGTTGGACACATCGGCACCCAGCGCTTCGGCGGCCTGCAAATGCCGTTCGGGACAGGCGGAAGCCGTAAAGCGAAACGCCGCCGGGGCATTGATCACCACCGACAGGCCGTGCGGCACCATGGGGTTTGCTTTTTCGTAGCCCTTGGCGACGTAGCTGTGGTTAAGCCCGGCCACGGAATAAGACATGGCATGGGGAATGTGAACGCCGGCGTTGCCAAACGCCTGCCCGGCCAAGGTGGCTGCAAACATCAACTGATGACGGGCGTTGATGGCTTGTGGGTCGGTAACGGCGGCAACAAGATGTTCTCCCCCCAGTTTAATGGCGGCCAGCGAGCCGATATCGGAAAAGGGATTGGCCCCCTGATAGGGCGGGCGTTTGCCGGTTTCGGGCCGGGGGCGACTGGTGTAGGGGCGGGCGGTAAAGGATTCAATGGCGTGGGTCAGCACGTCAAACCCCGTGGCGGCGACGACACCGGGAGTCATGGTTTCGGTACTGGTTGGGTCAACAACCGCCAGGCTTGGCCGCAGATAAATTGATGAAATACCGGTTTTGACCTGTTGGCGCACCAGGTCAAATACCGCGACGCCGGTGATTTCGCTGCCGGTACCTGCCGTCGTCGGGCAGGCGATGTGCGGTTTCAGCGGTCCCGGCACGGGTTTCGCCTGACCATGGGGCGCATTGACATAGGCCAGCAGATCATCGGGATGGCTGGCGAGCAAGTTTGCAGCCTTCGCGGTATCGATAACCGACCCGCCGCCTAAGGAAACGAAACCGTTAAAGTTGCCTTCGCGCGCAAACGCCGCGGCATCGATGAAACTTTCATCGGTGGGTTCCACCTTGACGGCATCGAAAACCACGGCCTCGATCCCTGCCCGTGTCAGGGCATCCAGCACCGTCTTCAGGGCTTCGGTTTGGGCGACATTGCTGTCGGTGAACAGGGCGCACCGGGTCATGCCAAGGGCCCTGGCTTCATCGCCGACTTCAGCCAGTGCACCCACACCAAACTTCATGGCCGAAGCGGGTACGGTAAAGACCTGTTCGCCGCCGTCCTTGGGGGGGTAATACGTATCGTTGCTCATGGTGCACCTTTCGAATTGGAATGATTTGTCGAAACTATATACAGGTTCGCGACCCGGCGTCAGCAGGGTCCTTTGGCAAATGTCGTGAAAGTGCGCACGAGGGTCGTTTTTCTGCGCATGCGGCACCGCCGGGCGGTGATAGGTTTTGGGCCATCCCCCTCCAACCCGTTCAGGAAGATAGCACAATGGAAAAAATCAAACACATCATCAATGGCGACAAGGTAACGCCAACCTTCAGCCCGTCAGAAATGCAGGCGCGCCTTGATAAATTACGGGTTTATATGGCGGCAAACGACATTGATGTGGCGTTGTTCACCTCCTATCACAACATCAACTATTACAGCGATTTCCTGTTCTGTTCGTTCGGCAGGCTATACGGGTTGGTGGTGACGGCGGAAAAGTCGATCAGCGTTAGTGCCAACATCGACGGCGGGCAGCCGGGACGGCGCACCTTTGGTGACAATGTCGTTTATACGGATTGGCAGCGAGACAATTATTTCCATGCACTGAGCCAAGAAATCGGTTCTGGCAGAACGATCGGGGTCGAGCACGATCACGTCAATGTGGAAAACATGGGCAAACTGCAAGCGGCATTTCCGGATGCCAAATTTGTCGATATCGCCAAGGCTTCCATGCGTATGCGCATGGTCAAATCGGCCGAGGAAATCGCCGTTATCAAGAATGGCGCACGCATCGCCGACTTGGGCGGCGCGGCCTGCCGCGATGCCATTGGCGAAGGCGTGCCGGAATACGAAGTGGCGCTGGCCTCGACCCAGGCTATGGTGCGCGAAATCGCCGCCACCTATCCCGACAGTGAATTGATGGATACCTGGACCTGGTTTCAGTCGGGCCTGAACACGGATGGCGCGCACAATCCTGTTACGGCGCGTAAAATAGAAAAAGGCGACATCCTGAGCCTCAATTGTTTCCCAATGATTTCGGGTTATTATACGGCACTGGAACGGACCTTGTTTTGTGATCATGCGTCTGACCGGCATCTTGAGCTGTGGGACATCAATTGCCAGGTCCACAGACGTGGGTTGGAACTGATCAGGCCCGGTGTACGGTGCTGTGATATCGCGCTCGAACTGAATGAAATTTATCAATCTCACGACCTGTTACAATACCGTACCTTCGGATATGGCCATTCCTTTGGGGTGTTGAGCCACTACTATGGTCGCGAAGCGGGGTTAGAGTTGCGCGAAGATATAAAAACCGTTCTTGAGCCGGGCATGGTGGTGTCCATGGAGCCGATGATCACGATTCCTGAAGGTATGGCCGGTGCCGGTGGGTATCGGGAGCATGATATTCTGGTGATCGGCGAAACGGGCGTTGAAAATATCACCCAGTTTCCATTTGGCCCGGAACATAATATAATCAGCTGAACATTCTCGGGGCGGGGACACCGTATTGGAAGCTGATCAACAACCGAAAGATGAAAACTTGCGGCTGATCCTGTCGGCTGATCAAGATCATTGGCTGCGTCAGCAGATCAGGATTTCGAAAAATCTGGTCTGGGCGATGGCGGTTCTTCTGGTGGTCAGTGTCGGTTGGCTGACGGCAAATTTTGCCGATACCATGGCGTGGTACAGTGGTCCAGATTGTTTCATTCTCGAAGGCACCGCAGCGACCGATCAGGATATGCGGAAAGAACTTGTCGAGCAGGGGAGTAAACCTTGCCCGCCAGAAAAAGAACAGGAAAACGGGGTAAGTTCGGAGGACTTCCAGGCAGGGATGACAGTTCTGTCGGTGCTGTTGGCCCTTGTTTCATTGCTTGCCTTGTTGCGTAATTTGTATGAGTTGAAAAGATACAAAAGTTACCTGCTGGATCACCGGGCCTTCCTTGAAAAATATAACCGCCTGTAATTTATCCACCCCGAAAATTGCCTGAAAATTTCCCATGTCCCTAACAAAGGCGATGCGCTTTATATGAAAAAGTTGTCCTCCTTCTATTTTCTCCGCCACGGCCAAACCGATTGGAACAAGCAACGCATCTGTCAGGGGCAAACCGATGTGCCTCTCAATGCGACGGGTCTCGATCAGGCCCGGGACGCTAAGGCCCTGTTGGCGGGCATCCCGATCGTCACAGTTGTTGCGAGCCCTTTAAGTCGGGCCTACAAGACTGCTGAAATCGTCAACGAGGCGCTGAATTGCCCGTTGGTGACCGTTGACGGATTGCAGGAAATGTATTTCGGAGAACAAGAAGGAAAACCGGTCACCGCCAGCACCCACGAGGAGCTTTTTGCAGATGCCTGCAATTGGGGCGGCGAAACCATCGAGGATTTTTCCGATAGGGCTATTGCTGCGGTCGAGGAATCCTTAAGCCATCCAGGGCCGGTGCTGGTGGTTGCCCATGGCGGTGTGTACTGGGCCGTGGCGAAGCGGTTTGGTATGGAAACCGGGGCGGGCATCGCCAATGCGCAACCTGTTCATATAAAGCGGTCCGAAACCGGCGGCGACCCGTGGTCGGCATTACAGATTCGAAATATAGGCGATGCCGAACTATCTGTTACTGGGTGATACGAAGTCAAAATTGACCGAAATCATTCTTTTTGATGAAAATTACTGAGGGTTATTTTTTACACCTATAAGTTTTTTTAGAATCGCTCAAAAAACCAATACCGATCAATTTTGAAGTTTTACGTGCACAAGCTGTATTTGGAACAATTTATGCCGCTGTTTGTTATAAAGCATACTGAAAAGTGGCGATTTTAAAGGTCGTTTAAATACATTAAATTAGCGTGAAATTTTATATAATCATTCTAAGTAACGCTGGTCTCGAATTCAATGCAGTACACGTTATAGTCACTTGCAGTGAAGTCTAATTTTTTATTTGCGAATAAATAAACAAGCTACATATTAATAACTGTAGAATAAGACTTTACAACACCCCAAAAACTCTAAATCATTATTGTAACTTACGTATTGATAGTGCAATTTCAGTCGATAATCGGCATGAAATGGCAATACACGTAATACTGGGAAGAAGTGTGTTTCGGGGGCTGTATACAGTTTCAAACAAATACGATGTTTGAGTTGTCGGGTGGGGGCTCGTTAATTCGAAGAGTTCTACAAAATCAAATTGTGACGGGCATATTTTGTTACGTCATTTTTAATCGTGATCAACCTATTCGTTCGTTGTTAACGAGCGAGTATGACCATGAACTGAAGGCATGCAGCAAACATGAAGGCAGCTTTCGAAGTGCTGATGGAAGACCATATTTGCTCCCAAACAGTGCCTTGGAGGGGCTTGAAGACATTGCCGCCAAGAACCACACACCCGGCAACCTTGTCAGATTTATTCAGCTGCGACCGCAGTTTAGTGAAGCCGAATACTTTTGCGGAATAGCAATTATCCGAGGATCCAAAAATGAACGACAAATCAAAAAATATTAAAGAGATAGCCGAAGAAACAGAAGTGAACGATGAAGCTGAAGTTCACACCAGTGACGTCGGCGGTGGCGGATTTTTGAACAATATCAAGGTCAAGGTCAAGGTCCTGATGGGATTTGGTCTAGTCTTGGCCATTTTGGTTGTCGTAGCGGGATTTGGCTATTCCCGTTTTGTTACGACCAGCGACAATATTACCTACTATGCCCACAATGTGGAAGAAGTGGCGCTGGCCGATAGTATCGAAGTGACGTTCCTGAAGCTTCGCTTGAACGCTCGGGAATATGCCGCAAAAGGCGATGAAAAATATGCCAAAGAGGTCCGGCGACTGGCAAAAAAATTGCCTCCCCTCCTCGCAAAGGCCGACATTGTATTTACGGAACCGGACCGGCTTGAGAAGATTCAGGAAATCAAGAAGGCAGTCGATATCTATCTTAAGGATTTCGATTTGGCCGTGGGATGGAAAACCGAACTTAACACGCAGGTCAATGACGTCATGGAGCCCTCGGGCGACAAGATACTGGTCGATCTTGATATCCTGCTCAATCAAGCGATTCAAGACGGTAACGTTGAGACAAGAAACTACGTTGAGTTGGCAATACGACACGCCCTTCAGGCCAGAAACTTTGCCAGTATTACATTGGGGCGGCATGATGCTTCCTTCAAATCCAAAACGGTGGCTGAATTCCAGCATATGTCTTCGGCCATTGAATCCATCGGCAAGTTGTCCCGAACGAACAGGGATCGCGAGTTGTATGAAGAACTGGTTGCCCTGCAGAAGTCTTATGAACAGGCTTTCGAGGTAGGCGCCAAAGATGATCAAAAAATCTACGAACTTGTCGAAGGTGAAATGACCGACGTTGCGAATATCATTATCAAGGATACTGAGTGGATCAAGCATGAGGCCGAACAGTCCGAAAGCCGGGTCCGTGGTGAGACAATAACAGGGATCGAAACGGCTGAACTGGTTATGGCGGTCCTCAGTCTTGTGGCAATCGGATTAGGTCTTTTCCTGGGCCTGTTTATTGGCAACAGTATTTCCAAACCTGTCGTATCGATGACCGATTCCATGTCTTTGTTGGCATCGGGAAATCTCGAAGCTGAAATTCCGGCGCAGGATCGTGGTGACGAAATCGGTCAAATGGCTGCCGCGGTTCAAGTGTTTAAAGAAAATGCAATTCGTGTGAAGCAGATGGAAGAAGACGCCAGATTGCAGGAATTGCGCTCTGCCGAAGAAAAGAAAAAAATGATGAACGATATGGCCGATGATTTTCAGGCCAGTGTTGGCGGAGTTGTGGATACGGTGTCTTCTGCGGCGACAGAGTTGCAGGCTTCGGCACAAACCATGACGGCTATTTCCGAAGAAACATCGACCCAGGCAACGGCAGTTGCCGCAGCATCGGAAGAGGCGTCGACTAACGTTCAGACGGTCGCTGCGGCAGCGGAAGAACTGTCAAGTTCGATCACCGAGATCAGCCGACAGGTGGTCCAGTCAACGGAAATTTCCCAGAGTGCCGTAAATGCGGCTGACAAAGCCGATGAAATGGTTCAGGGGTTGGCTACATCGGCTCAAAAAATTGGCCAAGTCGTTGCAATGATAACTGAAATAGCTGATCAAACCAATTTGCTGGCACTAAATGCAACAATCGAGGCGGCTCGTGCAGGCGATGCTGGCAAAGGGTTTGCTGTTGTGGCGAGTGAAGTTAAAAACCTGGCAACCCAAACGGCCAAAGCTACCGAAGAAATTGCCAGTCAGATCGGTGGTATTCAGGGGGCAACCGAGAATTCGGTCACAGCTATTCAGGGAATCATCGAGACCATCAGCAAGATCAGTGACATCTCTACGGCGATTGCCGCTGCGGTCGAGGAACAGGGGACAGCAACCTCTGAAATCGCTCGCAATGTCGAACAAGCAGCGGTCGGGACGGGTGAAGTTTCATCTAATATTCAGGGTGTAACTCAGGCCGCCACCGAAGCAGGAGCAACGTCATCGCAGGTTCTCAGCGCGGCGGATGAACTTTCCAAGCAGTCGGTGTTGCTAAAAACAGAAGTTGACAAGTTCATGGAACAAGTTCGTGTTGCCTGATCGCTATGGCAGAAATTTTTAAGCTAGATGTGCACCGTACCAACTGTCTGCTGGAAGATGTCTTCCAGCAGACAGAACGTGTGCGTCTGGAAGTCCTGAACAATCAATCAAATCTTTCTACGATCACCCAGGGGGTTGAGAATACAACACAAACCCTGTGCAAATTTGGCAAGGATCTGGAAGAACACAGAATATCTTGTGAGGTATCCCAAAAGATCAATGAAGAATGCCTCAGGGTACTTGCAAATGGCGATCTGGAAGAGCTTGAAAAACTTCGGGACAAACTCAAGGAACAAAATTCTGGGGTGGCTCAAAAACGCAAGGCCCAACCCTGATTTTTGAAGGCCGGTTCTGTTCCATGAAGATGATATCGAATGCCCGTGTAGTGGCAATCGATGTTGCTTGCCTGATGGAAAACCAAAAACACAATGTCGTGATTTAGGCCACTCGCAATTGGACGGCTTGCCCAAGTTCGGTCACAGTAAATACCGGGGATGAGCAGGGAAGATCTGATAAGGAGGCGGTCATGCGGTATCTTTTGCTGGTTGTGCTCTTGTTTGCCCCGCCTGTACAGGCAGGTGACGTTCCGGGTTCGTGGTTGCGTGAATTCCCCAAGGCAGATTTCACGGTAACGTCAATCGATACAAACGAAATCATGTCGGGCGGTCCGCCACGGGACGGCATTCCGCCCATCGATAATCCGAAATTCGTCTTGGCGCTTGATCATTCATTGCCCAACACGGAACCGGTCATCGGCGTTCATTTGAACGGCCAATTCAGGGCCTATCCACTGCGCGTGCTGACCTGGCATGAGATCGTCAATGATGATGTAGGCGGAATGCCAATTACCGTTACGTTTTGCCCGCTGTGCAATGCGGCAATCGTTTTTGATCGACGGCTTGAAGGCCAGGTGCTGGATTTTGGCACCACCGGAAAACTTAGAAACAGCGACCTCGTGATGTACGATCGGCAAACAGAGAGTTTTTGGCAACAGGCGATCGGAACGGCCATTGTCGGAATATTGACGGGTAAAGAATTGCAGATCGTTCCGTCCAGGCTGGAAAGCTGGGGCAACTTCAAGGCCCGCGCCGACGCGCAGGCCAAGGTGCTGGTGCCCAACAATTCGTCTATGCGCCGGTACGGTCAAAACCCCTATGCAAATTACGATGAATTGGCGCTGCCGTTTTTGTACACGGGTAAAATGCCCGAAAATATCGCCCCCTTGGCACGCGTGGTTTCAACGCCAAGTCGGAACTACGCCTACAGTCTGGAGAAAATCCGCAAGGACAAAAGGATTGTTGCGGGTGATGGTACTGTGTTTACCTGGAGTGCAGGACAGAACAGTGCGCTTAATGCCAGATCAATCGCAAAAGGGAAGGATGTCGGGAACATCGTGGCTACGATGGCTGGACGCGATGTGTCCTATTTCGTCGAATTCGCCTTCGTGTTTCACGCCTTTAGTCCCGATGCCCCGATCCATCAATAATCCTGGTGGCCTGCAGGAACAGCCAAAGAAAGAACACACAATGAAAATTGCCGATCAAATACCCAAAATAATTATCGCGGTCTTGTTGCTTGGTGGCGGGGCGGTCGTCGTATCCAAAGTCACCGGCACGTCTTCCGGAGGCGGTATTGTCGAGGTAACAGTTCCCGAACTTTCACAAATTGCGGCGTTGGGCAAAGAGCCATTTGACACGAATTGTGTCCAATGCCATGGCCCTAATGGATCCGGCACTGATAAAGGGCCGCCCCTTGTTCACAAGATCTATAATCCGGGCCATCACGATGATGGGTCCTTTATGCGTGCCACAAAAAACGGCGTACAGGGGCATCATTGGAAATACGGTAACATGCCGCCGCAACCCCAGGTCAATGCGGTCCAAATTGCCAGCATCATCAAATATATCCGAGAGCTGCAAATGGGTAACGGGATTTTCTATGAACAGCACAGGATGTAAGGGGCAAGATCATCGGTCAATTTTTTGATGCCGTGTTTGATTTCGTGAATACAGTTTCGTGAGCGTTGGTTCGGGCGCGCCGGGGGGTAGGCGAATTGTCTGGGCCTTTATATGGTCCGGCGTCGCGGGCGTAGTGGCGATTGGTGCGTTATATTTGGCGTTTCGCAATCTCGATCTGGACCGCCTGTTCACTGTACTGCGTGATGCAAATATGGTCTGGATTATCGCGCTTTCTGTTTCCATCCCGCTTGAGCAATTGTTGCGGGGATGGAAATGGCGGCAAATTCTTTTTGATCTGCGCCCGATCTCTTCCATTCGCTTGTTTGGTGCCGTCATGGCGGGCTATTTTATCAACATGCTGGTTCCCGTCGGGCTTAGTCCATTGGTCCGCGCCTGGCTAGTTGCGCGCCTGGAAGGCATGGCGGTTGCGACCGTGCTGGTGACCACGGCAATCGAGCGGTTCATCGACGGCATTGTTTTTTCGGTGATTGTTGGGGTGCTGATCATATTTGCGGTTCTGCCTGCGCTTGATGGTGATCTTCAAGTTGGCTTGATGGTTGCCGGGGCAGGAACGCTGGTCGTATTTGCGAGCCTGTTTGGCTTTCTTTTCCGATATAAACACCACCTGACGACACCGCATTCTTTCATCGGGCGTAATATCGCCGGGTTGGAAAAATCCTTTGGCGGCAAGTTGGCGGGGTTGGGGGATGGGCTGTCCAGGGGGGTGAACTGGCCAAAATCGCACGCCCGTGGTGCTGGTGTTGTTGCCGCCAGTATCGCCATGAAACTGATCTCGACGTCGCACTTTTTGTGGGCAGGGTTGGCCTTTGGTGTTGTTCTGGCCCCAAGTGATTATCTGTTCGTTATGGTTTTTACCAGCTTTGCGCTGATCATGTCCCGGTTCATCCGGGTGCCCGGTGGGGCCGTGATCGGCTCGGCGTTTGCTTTGAAATTGCTGGGTGTCGCCGACGAAGAAGCCTTGACAATGGTGCTGGTGGTTCATACCGCGTCACTATTATTGGTCGCCGGGATCGGTGCCTTTGCGTTGGGCAAAAGCGGTTTGACGATTGTTAAATTTCGACGATATATCGACCGGAAAGAGGCTTAGAACTTCAGGCAGGACAAAAAGAAAGGCCGCCCTTTTGGACGACCTTTCTTCAACTATTTATTGTCACTGAAAGTTACATGGAACCCTCAACGACGGTCAGGCCATGGGTTTCCCATCCCTGCATGCCGTTGCGGAAGTAATTGATCTGGTTCGCCGGATAACCTTCGCGAAGCATGGCGCGAATTGCCGATGGCGACTGGCCACACCACGGACCATTGCAGAACATCAATACCTTGACGGCATTTTTGCAATCCCACTTGGCACCGGCTTTGGTGCAGCCCAATTCATCAAGGCGGTCGGCGGTTTGGGTGAACGGGATGTTCTTGGCGCCAGGGATCGTTCCGCGAACGTGCCATTCAATCGTACGGCCATCGATCACCGGGCCTTTTTTGTCACGAATCCATTCGATAACTTCAAGTTCGCCGATGGTGGTTACACCGGGGGCGACTTCATGGGGCTGGATACAAAATGGGGGACATTTGCGAGATGTTTTTTCGAATGCGGGGTTGATCGTTGCTTTGTTGTCCTGGTTGCGCATGACTTCGACTTTGCCGTTTTCCGTGTCAACGGTCACCGACATGATGTCTTTGGTGATTCCCACATTGCCCGCCGTGGCCGCCATGGGGGCCATCCAGACGACGAGTGCAAGTGCCAATAATTTCTTCATATTTAGTCTCCCAATTGTTTCCTGTTGTAATGTTTCGTCTTGTTCCGGCAAGGGCCGGCCTTACTTGTCGGTGCCGGGTTCTACTGCCCGGGATCCAACAATTCTTTAGCAATCATCCTCGTCGTTATGTTCTTCTTCAGCCGGTTTGGGCTCGGGCTCGGGCTTTTGACCATCTGATTGTGCCACTTGCCCTGCTTGCGCCGGGTTCGTCTGCGTTGCCGAAAAGCCGAGCGACAGGAAAAAAAACATAAGAACAATGTGCATAATTGATCTTCGGTTGGAGCTCATTTTAGGTAATCCACCCCTGTAAAAGTTACCGGTATTCGATTTCGCAATCCCGGCTTGTTTTCTTGATGGTTCAGCGCCTTTTTCCATTCATGAAACAGAGCCGCCGGCCAAAAAATTCTACAACTTTATTGCTGTAATTCTTATTGTACATAAAAAACCGTGTCAATAAAATTCTACTTTAGAATTGTGTTAAATGCAGCGGCTCAATATCATTGCGCTCGGGATGGACGAAATTGTTGCAGATGTGCACACTAAGGAGAGGGGACGTCAGATAATGATTCTCCGAACCGCTCGTTTTTAACCTGATTAATATTGGAGCCCGAATTTATGACGCCCTGTACCTGTGGCTCCGGCCAGGATTTTGATGCCTGCTGCGGGCCAATTATTGCCGGCGCACCGCCTGCAACCGCCGAAGCGCTGTTGCGCTCGCGCTACACTGCCTTTGCCACCGGCAATACGGGGTATCTGGTAGAAACCCTGACATCTGATATCAAAGACACGTTTGATCAGATTGAGGCCGAAAACACCGCCGATAAGGCCGCATGGCAACGCTTGGATATTCGCTCCATCTCGGGTGGCGGGGCAGATGATGAAACAGGAACCATTGAATTTGTCGCTGAATTCCGCCTGGGCAGCGAGTCACGAATCCATCACGAGCTATCGCAATTTCGCCGTGAAGAGGGGCGATGGTTGTGTGCCGGTGGGCAAATGAATCCAAAACCATCGCCGGTTTCGGTGCAAAAAGTCGGGCGCAATGACCCCTGTTCATGCGGATCGGGCAAAAAATTTAAAAAATGCTGTGGCGCGTAAGGGGGCGGATCAAAACGGATGGATCGGCATTTTCAGTGCACGGCATGTGGCAAATGTTGTAACGGCTGGTTGCCCCTAAGTCTTGACGATGCCCTGGCGCATGCAGGGCGGTTCCCCCTGGCAATGGTGCTGACCACCATTCGGCAGGGTTCCAGATCGTTTGACCTGACCGCAGGGCTTGGAACAACGGTGCCTTTTGGCAAACGCAAACGGGTTGCGGTTTTGGTGACACCCATGTCCTATATCCCGCCGACCCTTGCCTGCCCGGCGTTGAAGGATGATGGGCTATGTAAAATTCATGCTGGCAAACCATCCCGGTGCAAGACAATGCCTTTTTCACCTGTTCGCGATGAACGGGAACAGGCTTCCCTGCTGCTACCAAAACCGGGATGGGAATGTGATACGTCGGATGACGCGCCGCTGGTTTACCAAGGCAAGGAATTGGTGGACCGCCGGGATTTCGATCATGAACGCCGCCAACTGGAAGATCAGGCTGCGACCTTGCGAGCCTATGCCGATAACCTGATTGCCGGCGCACCCAACGTTGCCGCCGGACTGCAAAGTGCGGCAAAGAAATCCCGGGGCGGTAACGTCGTGATAAATTTCACTACTCTCTTGCCTCATCTTCCCAAGGTCGATCCCGCCGATTTCGCCCGCCAACAATTACCCGTTCTTATGTCTTTCGCCGAACGTACGCAAGGTGCTGCGGAATGGTCAGGATATCATCAGTTCTACCTTGAAAACATCAACGGCATGGAACGGTTTTTAAAGCGGGACTCCCAGGCAAAATAAGCCCCTCATCGACGAATTCGAAAAGGCCTTTTTTCCTGCGCCCTGCCGGTGGGAGTCAACTGGGGCTGATAAGGTTTCTTCGAAAAATAAGGATCGATGAATTCCGAAAAGCGGCAATTTCCGGACCACTAAACCCGACATTGCGGGCAAGTTTGATGGATGTTTCGTGAGCCGGATTAATCAATGCGACTGTTTGACTCGCATTAATATTTTTGTCGGCCCAAATTAAAGCAGCCTGGACCGTTTCGGTCGCCAGGCCACGTCCCTGAGCGGATGACTTTAAGGCCCAGCCGATTTCTGGCAACCCCTCAACCGATGGTTCGATCTCACGTTTCCAGTCGGCAAACCCGACTTCACCAAGGAATTCGCCCGTTTGCTTGTCCTCTACGACCCAATACCCATAAGGCAACATAGCCCAGTGGCCGACATAGCGAAGCAAACGCGTCCAGGCTTCAGATCGTGGAAGTGGTTCTGGCATTACATATTCGATGACTGCGGGTTCAGCCCACAGGGCCGCCACGTCTTCAAGATCAGAATAGAGATGGGGTCGCAGACGCGTACGTTCAGTTTCCAGTATCACCGGGGGCGAGGAGTTCTGCCCGTCGTTTTTATCGGTCGAGTGTGGGCGCCGGGGCACTTCATGGAGTTCCGGTCCTAAATCCATAAAGATTTCACCCATAGGTGAAACTGTTCGTCAGGGGTCATGTTATTGGACAGGTATCTCAAGATATCGGTGCTGCTGACCAGTCCGACCAAACGGCCATTGGCAATAATCGGCATGTGCCGGAACTTGCCCTTGCTCATGGCGTTGATCACGTCTTTCGGATTGTCTTTGGGGGAACAGGTTTTGACGTCAACTGTCATCGCTTCTGTTGCCTGACGATCAAGGGCTTGTGGCCCATGTTTGGCAATGGCGGTGATGATGTTCCGTTCGGACAGGATGCCTGCCAGTTTACCTGCAGTGTCCAGTACGACAACCACGCCGATCTTGCCGCCTGATAATACTTTGGTGATGTCCAGTAAAGTCGTTTCCGGTGAAACCGAGACCAGTTCCTTCCCCGGTCCGCCCGATAAATCGCCCGTGTTGGTGACGTTCTCGATCAGCATGGCATTCTCCCCTTTGATATGTCCCAGAACCTTACGCCGTAGAGAAGGCGTCAAACAACCCCGTGCGACGGGAAATACTCAGTCGATGACAGCCATCTCCCGCGGGGCCCGTCTGCTCAGTAAATGCGCACCGTCTTCCCGAATCACGATGTTTTCTTCGTGAACCATATGCTTGCCCGGCGCAAATGCCATGCCGGGCTCGATGGTCAGCACCATGCCCGGTTGCAGGACAGTATGGTCATTTGGTGTGTTCGACGGCCCCTCTGTTAACTGCATCCCCAAGCCATGCCCCAATCTGCCAACGTCATTGCCCAGCGCGCCACCTTCTTCGAGCACCCGCGTCATGGCGCTTGCAAGGTCGCTACACGTAGCGCCCGGTTTGGCGGCGGCAATGCCGGCATCTGTGGCGCGATAGACGACGTCGTGGGCACGTCTAAGGTCTTCATCGGGTGGGCCAAAAGAATAGTTGCGGTCGAAATCGCAAAAATATCCGTCATAAACGGTACCGGTATCTATGATCAGAACGTCGCCCCGCTCGATGATCCGATCACCCGGCCCCATGATGATGCTGTCATATCCGCCCGGGCCAGACCCCGCGATCAGGTAGGGCGAATTGTCAGCCCCCCTTTGCAGGAGGTCCATACGCAGGCGCTGGCAATTTTGCCGTTCGGATTGACCCGCCAGCAGGGACGCAGGCAGGGCTTCGAAGGCGTCCGATGCCAACTGGCAAACATAGTGGATTTTGGCAATTTCGGTTTCCGACTTGATGTTGCGCAGTGCGTGCATCAGGGGGGCGGCGTCGGCGATTTCGGTCCCCTTCAGCAGGTCGCGCAATCGGACGAAATCGGCACCGGGCATTCTAATATGGCTTTCGTGACCCATCGGCACACCGATCCGTCCGAACCGCGCGGGCAGGTCGTTCAGCGCCCCGGCGAGCAGTGAAATACCGTCGTCTTCAGGCCGCGGAGCGGGCCAAGTACGAATATCGTCGACCCAGGTGCCAGCCATGCCGCTTTGGCCTATTTCCGGAATGACCGCTATGGGCTTGCCTTCCAGCGGCACGATGACGAACCAGGGGCGGGTCGGGCTTTCCCAAAATTGCGTATGAAAACCGGTGAAATATCGAACCTCGGGTTCGGTGCTAAGCATAAGGGCATCGACGCCAAGGGCGGCCATCTTGCGTTGCGCATTGGCGGTGCGGAGCTCGAATTCGGCCCGGGCAAAACCGCGTGGGGGTGGGTTTGGCATTGTCATGTTCCTTTTTGAGGTGCCCTGTTGGAAAGCAGGTCCGAAGCGATCAGTGCCGAAACGACGATGAAACCGCCCAAATATTGCATTGAGGTCAGGCGCTCGCCAAGCAGGATTGCCGCCGCCGCGATGGAAAACAGGGGTTCCAGGTTATAGATCAGCGATGCATGAGTTGTCCCGATTAGCCCAATACCGGCAAAATGCATCAGCATGGCTAGGGTATAACACAGGCCGACGGCGGCCAGAGCCGACCAGCCGATCAAGGTGTCCGGTAGGTGCAAACCGTCCAGGAAAAACAGCGCCAGCCCCAGCAATGGCAGACACCCCAGGTTGCCGTATAACGAAACGCTGACAGAGCCCGTATATCGCAGCGCCCGGGCGGCGGCACGGAAAGCCAACATGTTGGCAAACGCCGCCGTCAACGCCAGGGCGATCCCCAGCGGGTCAAGCTGATCAAAGGTCGGGCCGATGGCCAGCGCGATGCCACCAAATGCTGCGCTAAAGGCCAGTGCCCGTGGCGTGCCCAGGGCGATGCCGTCGATGTATCTGTCGCCCAGGGCGACCATCAACGGAAAGGTATAAAATAGCAGCGCCGCCAGGCCGACCGGGATATAGGCGACGGAGCTTAAATAACAAATGCTTTGCAGGGAAATTGACGCCGACACGGCAAACAGCGGCAAAATCGCCTGTCTGGGTATGCCAAAGGAGCGTTTTCCCGACAGCATCATTGCGCTGATTCCGACGACGGCGACGATGACACGTAAAAAAACAACGGTGCCAGGATTGCTGCCGCCATTATATGCGAGTCTGGCTAGCGGCGTGTTCAGGCTGAAAAACAATCCGGCCCCGGCTATGGATGCGATACCGCGCCGACCCCCTGGGGGGGGCACCTCGGTAGCATTGTTTTGCTGTCTGGATTGGCTATTCATAGTGTGTAACGCTTTGCGCCAAATATCGTTGAATTGCAAGGGGCAAGCGTGTGTAAAAAAGCAATCGAGGCTCTTGAGAAAATCATTCGAACGGTGCATAACCGATGGTGAGTTTTGGGCACGGTGTTGGTTCAAAAGGCTCAAAGTGGAAGACTTAAGGAAATTCCCGATATGAAAATTGCTATTCCCAAGGAGCGTCAGCCCGGAGAAACACGGGTCGCCAGCTCGCCAGAGATCGTCAAGAAGCTGATCGCACTCGGTTTTGACGTAACCGTCGAAAAAGACGCAGGTGCCAGCGCTTCATTTTCCGACGATGCCTATAAACAAGCCGGTGCCAGCATCGCCAAGGATCAGGCGAGTGCGCTGAAAACTGCGGATATCGTGCTTAAGGTCCAGCGGCCGGTCGTATCGGGCGCGGCAAATGAAGCCGCGATGATGAAGAAGGGCGCGATCCTGATTTCCGGGCTTGCAGCACTTTCCAACCCTAAAGATATGGACGCTTTGGCGAAGGCCGGGTTGACCTCGTTCGCCATGGAACTGATGCCGCGCATTACCCGCGCACAAAGCATGGATATTCTGTCTTCCCAGTCCAACCTGGCCGGTTACAAGTCGGTGCTTGATGCTGCAGCGGTTTTTGGTCGTGCCTTTCCGATGATGATGACGGCGGCTGGTACCATCGCACCTGCCAAGGTGTTCATCATGGGGGTTGGTGTCGCAGGTCTTCAAGCCATCGCCACGGCCAAACGACTGGGTGCCGTGGTCACCGCGACGGACGTTCGCCCGGCAACGGCCGAACAGGTCGAAAGTCTGGGCGGGAAATTCCTGACCGTTGACCCGGAAATGGAAAAAGATGCGCAAACCGAAGGCGGCTATGCCAAGGAAATGCCACCGGAATATTTTGAAAAACAAAAAGCGGTCGTCGCCGAACATATCATGAAGCAGGATATCGTCATTACCACGGCGTTGATCCCCGGTCGCCCGGCCCCGGTTCTGGTCACCGAAGATATGGTCAAAACCATGAAACCGGGCTCGGTCATTATTGACCTTGCCGTCGAAGCGGGCGGCAACTGCCCGATTTCCGAACTGGGTAAAATTGTGGAAAAGCATGGCGTGAAGATTGTTGGCCATGAAAACGTTCCCGGTCGCCTGGCCGAAGATGCCAGTTCCTTGTACGGGCGTAATTTGCTGAATTTCCTGACCCCCCTGGTCGACAAGGAAAGCAAAACGCTCAATATCGACTGGGAAGATGAAATCATTACCGGAACGTTGGTGACCCGCGACGGCAAGATCGTTCATCCCCGCATGGTTGATGACAAGCCGGCTGCGAAAAAGGCGGCGGCAAAGAAAAAACCTGCCGCCAAAGAAGAAGTTAAATCAGAACAGAAGGATACCTAGTCATGGATGCGGCAACAATCGCCGATCACTCGACCCGGCTCGCGAGTGACGCTGCAAAACTGGCCGAAAATGCTTTGCAAATAGCAACCGAGGCAACGCAACTGGCGGCGGCGCCGTTGACGGGCGGGGGCGTGGATCCATTCTTGTCCTTGTTCACGATATTTGTGCTCGCCTGTTTTGTTGGTTTTTATGTGGTGTGGAGTGTCACTCCGGCCCTGCATTCGCCGCTGATGGCCGTGACCAACGCCATATCTTCGGTGATTATTGTCGGCGGATTGTTGGCGGCTGGCCCGGCCGAAATGGACTTCTCGAAGGTCATGGGGTTCATGGCGGTACTGCTGGCGTCGGTCAATATATTCGGCGGGTTTATTGTTACTCAGCGCATGCTGTCCATGTTCAAAAAGAAAAAGAAATAGGGAGCCCCCGGCATGACTGAAAATTTCACAGGCTTCGCCTATCTGATCGCCTCGGTACTGTTTATCCTGGCATTGCGCGGTTTATCAAATCCGGAAACGGCGCGCACGGGCAACTTCATGGGTATCGCCGGTATGGTGATTGCCATCGTCACCACGCTGATGGCGCCTGGCGTCATGAGTTATTCCATGATCTTGCTGGCGATGCTGATCGGTGGTTCCATCGGCACGGTGGTTGCCTTGAAAATCCAGATGACGGCATTGCCACAACTGGTTGCGGCATTTCATTCGCTGGTCGGTTTGGCCGCAGTTTTCGTTGCCGCGGCGGCATTTTTTCATCCGGAAGCCTATGGCATCGGCACGGCCGGTAATATTTCGACGGGTAGCCTGATTGAACTGTCGCTGGGCCTGACCATCGGTGCCATTACCTTTTCAGGATCAATTATCGCCTTTGCAAAACTTCAGGGCGTTATGAGCGGTTCTCCGATAACCTTTAGCGGACAGCACAAGCTGAATGCGTTGATCGGGATCGCCATCGTTGTCCTGGTCGTGGTGCTGCTTCAGGGGCAATCGCCGACCATTTTCTGGACCCTTGCGGCGCTGGCTTTCTTAATTGGCTTTTTAATCATTATTCCCATTGGCGGGGCCGATATGCCGGTGGTTGTCTCCATGCTCAATTCGTATTCGGGCTGGGCAGCGTGCGGTATCGGCTTTACGTTGTCGAACCCGGCCCTGATCATTACCGGCGCTTTGGTCGGATCATCCGGTGCGATCCTTAGCTACATCATGTGCAAAGGCATGAACCGGTCGATCTTTAATGTCCTTCTGGGCGGTTTTGGCGGCGCCGTGGCTGGCCCTGCCGCTGCGGGTGGTGGTGCTGCACGGCCGGTTAAATCCGGCGCTGGCGACGATGCGGCCTTTCTCATGAAGAACGCATCGAAGGTCATCATCGTTCCCGGCTACGGCATGGCGGTTGCCCAGGCGCAGCATGCTCTGCGGGAAATGGCCGATAAGTTGAAGGCCGAAGGAGTCGATGTTCGCTACGCCATCCATCCCGTTGCGGGCCGTATGCCCGGCCATATGAACGTTTTGCTGGCCGAAGCCAACGTGCCCTATGACGAGGTCTTCGAGTTGGAAGAAATCAACCACGAATTTTCCTCCTCAGACGTTGCCTTCGTGATTGGTGCCAATGATGTCACAAACCCAGCGGCCAAGACTGACAAGACCAGTGCCATTTATGGCATGCCGATTTTGGACGTTGAAAAGGCTGGCACGGTTCTGTTCATTAAACGCTCCATGGCCTCGGGTTATGCCGGCGTTGATAACGAGTTGTTCTTCGCTGACAACACCATGATGCTGTTTGGTGACGCCAAGAAGATGACCGAGGAAATCGTTCAGGCGCTGGAATGATCGTGGAATAGAGTTTCCTAAGAGACAGGCAAGAACACCCTGACCGTTGTATAACCCGGCTTGGAGGCATCGAGAGCGATGTGCCCGAGCTGGGTTTCGGCCATTTTACGTGCCGAATATGTGCCTAATCCTGTGCCCCCCGACTTCCCCTCGGTAATCATTTTGTCAAAAAAACGATCTTGAATAGACAGAGGGACCTCTCCGGCATTCTTAATGAATACGCCGATTTTATCGTCTGCAAATTCCAGGTTAATAACGATTTCGCCTTCTACTGGCGAGGCTTCGACCGCATTTTTGATTAGATTGGCAAACATTGAATAACATAATAATTCTTCAGCCATGGCCTGTACGGTCTGGCCTTTGTTTGGCGCGGTACCTTCAATCAACAATTTAAATTCCAATTTTTTGTCGTTGGCTGCCAGATCCAATTCCGAAAGGACGTCTCTGACGATGGACACCAGGTCTACCCGGGCTGGATTATAGTGGTAGGTATTTTGCTCCATCTTGTACAGGTCGAGCGACATATTGATCATGTCCAGCATCCGTCGTCCGGCGCTTTCGATACCCTGGATCAAATCTCTTTCTTTGTCATTGTACTGGTGGGACAAAAGCAAAATTTGAGGCACGCCAACAATGATGTTCAAAGGTGACTTCAGGTCATGTTGGGTGATTCTATCGACTTCTTCGCGAAGTTGAACGGCCTCTACAAGTTGTTGATTCTGATCCGCAAGGCGATGGCTGGTTTGTTCTGCTGTTTTTTTAGCCTCCAGGAGTTGATCTTCCATTAATCTGCGATCAGTTACATCGGTATATGTGCTAACAAAACCACCGCCGGGAATTGGGCCTCCGCGAACCTCGACGTAACAGCCATCGGGACG
>Ga0316204_10003277_pt1 | contig 33034 bp, 34 predicted proteins | sample 6monrhotite_MG_2_FD_205661 | JGI IMG/M metagenome (GOLD analysis project Ga0316204, IMG submission 205661) | Microbial mat bacterial communities from mineral coupon in-situ incubated in ocean water Damariscotta River, Maine, United States -... | ecosystem: Environmental > Aquatic > Marine >... | reverse complement strand
GTGTCGATCTACATGTGAGCCCAAGTCGGGCTTAGAGTCATTTAAATGCATCCCCATCAAATATTCAAAACCCACTATATTACCAAATTGTGCCATAGAAATATCATAAGCTTCACGCGTTCGTATGTCATACCCTGCTGTAAACATATGACAGGTATCTATACACACGCCTACACGGCTCTTGTCTTCTATCTTGTCGATGATATGCGCAATGTGTTCAAACTTCCAGCCGAGGTTTGATCCCTGACCTGCCGTGTTCTCAATCACAAGCTTGACGCCATTTGTCTTATCAAGTGTGTAGTTCATGGACTCTGCTATAGCGTCCAGGCATTCTTCCGGTGATATCTTCTTCAAAAAAGAACCTGGGTGAAAGTTCAAACGGTCAAGGCCGAGTAGTTCACATCGCTCTACCTCATCGATAAACGCATCCAAAGACTTCTCGCGTTTTTCAAGCTCAGGGTGACCTAAGTTGATAAGGTAGGAATCATGAGGAAGCACATGTTTAGGCTCTATACAGGCATTTTCCAGCTCTTTTTTAAAGCGGTCTATGGTTTCAGTATCAAGAGGCTTTGCCACCCATTGGCGTTGGTTTTTTGTAAAAAGAGCAAAAGCCTGCGCTCCGATCTTTTTAGCATTGATAGGTGCATTAAAGACACCTCCGGCTGCAGAGGTGTGTGCACCAACAAATTTATTACTCACATTTATCCTTTCGTCTTTGATAGTTTGATCAATAGTCTGTTTTGCTTATCTTTAAAGTAGATATTGCCATTTTCTATCTTGTAGGTGATATTGTACTGTGTACTTTTTAGCTTTTGTATAAACCCCTCCTCTGTTATCTGCATAGAAGCTTTCTCAAAGATAGGACGCGCCAACAGCACATCAAGCAGCAGATTATCAGGATAAGAAGGATGTAAATACTCCGCATTAAAAGCGGACTTGCTCAAACAACCCTCATCTACGCAGACCAAAGCATCTATTTCAATACTCTGCACCAGCTGCCCGGCGACAAAAAGGTCCAGTCTCACCTCATCACTATCACGACGCAGGTAACCCAGGTCTGAATACTTCAACTTAGGCGTTTTAATGATAATCAAACGGCTCTCATTCTTTTCATACTTCTTTGGCGCACAGCCTGCAAGCAGAAAGAGACTAGCCCATAGGATAAAGGATGTTTGAATGAACTTTTTCACAAGCTTTTAGAACCTCTTCGCTTAGATCTAACTGCATAGCTTTTAAACTATCATCCAGTTGGGTAGCTTTTGTAGCCCCTATGATCGTAGAAGCCACAAAAGAAAACTGTTTACTCCACGCCGTGGCCAAAGTGACAGGGGAGATACCTGCTTCTTCGGCTATCTTTATATATTCATTCGTAGATGCCAGGGTCTTTTCATTTACAAAACGTGTTGCCTGGGCTCTTACACGAGGATTTTCAGAACTCATATAGGTACTAAAACGTCCTTCCGCTGCGAAGGTATTATTATATTTTCCGCTCAATACTCCCCCTGCCATAGGCGAGTACGGCAGAAGTGAGATCTGTTCACGTTCGCACATCACTCTCATCTCATCTAAAAAACGGCGATTCAAAAGAGAAAAATTATTTTGTATGGATTCGAAACGTTTATAGCCTTTCATCTGGGCTGTCATGTTGGCCTTGGTCATTCCGTAGGCCGTATCATTGGACGTACCAAGATAACGAACCTTGCCTTCTTGGACCAAGCGGTCAAAAGCTTCCATAGATTCTTCTATCGGTACTACAGTATCGGGCCAATGCATCTGATACAGATCGATATAATCTGTCTTGAGACGCTTGAGACTTCCCTCAATACCTTTGGTGATGTGATGCCTGTCAATCGCTGTCATCCCATGTCGGGTCGGGGGAACAAACCATCCTGAAGCGGCCCCCGCCACTTTGGTTGCGATGATCATCTTGTCACGCGGTTTGTCCTGCAGCCATTCACCGACTATCTCTTCGGTCAGTCCGCCAAGTTCCCCTGAAGGAGGGACAGGATAGATCTCGGCCGTATCAAAGAAGTTCACTCCGGATTCATAGGCCTTATCCATGATCTTAAAGGCTTCCGTCTTGTCACATTGGGTGCCAAAGGTCATCGTGCCCAAACAGATGGGCGAGACTCTTAGTCCGGTTCTTCCGATGTATCGATACCGCATCTGTCTCTCCTTCTAAATAATTGCAGACATTTTAACGTCTTTTACCCAACTTTTAAAATAAATAGATCGTTTTGCCTATGGACCTGTCTAATGTCTCTTTTTACTTCATACTGCCATATATTTTGACTATTACTATAAAGCACGCTACATTATACTTATGAAAATCCATATTGACCTCGACTGCTTCTTTGTATCTGCCGAACGTATTAACGACCCTCGACTGCAAGGCAGACCTGTCGGTGTCGGCGGCCGCTCTGACCAGCATATATTTTCAAAAAAAAACACACAGCAGACGATGAGTCTGGCCAACAACGGCGCTTTTGTCATGAGCTTTTTTCAGGACAGTCCCTCCAGCGGACAAAACGATCTAAACCGATTTGTCGATCCTGACGGACGCGTACGCGGGATATTGACCACTTCGTCTTATGAGGCCAGAGCCTTTGGTATCAAGACTGGGACTACCATCAATGAAGCCCTTCAGAAATGCCCTCACATCATCATCAAAAAACCGAATATGAAGCTTTACCAAAAGCTTTCACATGAACTGCACGACTTCTTACGACTTCGTATCCCCCTTCTCGAGCAGGGAAGTATAGATGAGTTCTATGGTGATATAAGCGGATGGATAGAAGACGAAGACGTACCCGCATTTATAACTGCCTTGCGCGACGAAGTGCAGGATAAACTTCATCTTCCTATTTCTATAGGTGCCGCACCCAGCAAATATACGGCAAAGCTTGCAACCAACCGTGCAAAACCCTTTGGCGTGAAGACTGTCTTCAAAGACGAAGTCGATGACTTTATCCATGATATCCCTATAGAAGACTTTCCGGGAATAGGAAGAAAGACAACAAAGAAACTACATGACTACGGATTACAGACCCTTGGCGACATCCAAAAGGCTAAAGCACTTTTTTTACATCAGACAAAATCGACATGGGATCTTTATCAAAGAGTATGCGGCATTGATACAACGCCTATTGAGAAAGAGCATATTCGAAAGTCTATCGGGATATCTCGGACCTTCGACCCCATCCGAGACAGACTGGAGGCGAAGCGCCGCCTTATCATCTTGAGCCGCCATCTCAGTTTTGCGATCATGCGGATAGAGGTTATCCCGACGACTTTTCATCTGGGTATATCCTACGAACTGGGCTACAGAGGAAAGTCAAATATAAGCCAAAACCGTCTTTTCAGCGAAAGGTTCTTTAAGGACCTATGCCTGAAACTGTTCAAAGAGGCCGATGTTCATCTAAGTCTGAAGATCATACGTATCAGTATCTCAAGCTCGCAGTTCACTACCCATTCTCATCGTACACTTTCACTGATTGATTATGAATCCGACCAAGAACAGCATAAACTTACCCAACAGACAAAAAAGCTTCGAGAGAAGTATGGTCTTGATGCTTTAAGATGGGGAAGTGAGATCTAGCGTCCGTATACAAAGAAGAGATCTTCTGTTTTTTTGTATATTCAAGGCAGCGAGTTTAATATCATCTATGCTAAAATCCATTCATGGCTAAGAAAAAGAAAAAAGTTATCAACCTATCTGATCAAAACATCTCCTACGTTGAAAAAGAGCGTCATATAAAGATCGTCTCAATCAACCCTAACAATATGGACGTTGAAGTCTCCATATCCATAGAAGGCGAAAAGAAAAAAGTCATGATGCTTCCGCTTGCCCAACTTCCAAAAGAGATCAAGAAACTGGTCAGGCCCATATAAGTAATACTTGGTTTTGACAGCAAAGTTCTACAGGTGACTACTTTTATGATAAAATCCTACCTACATTAACTTACAGGATATATTATGGCAGAATTTACAAACGTGACCGTGACAAAAGAAGCAAACTTCTATTTTGACGGTAAGGTGACAAGCCGAACCCTGACTTTTGCAGATGGTTCAGTCAAGACCTTGGGCATCATGATGCCAGGTGAATACGAATTTGGTACAGCAGACTACGAGGTAATGGATATTACAGCGGGAGAGCTCGATGTCAAACTTCCGGGAAGTGACAGTTCTGTGACTATTAAAGGAGGGGAGACATTTGACGTTCCTGCAAACTCAAAGTTTCAAGTCAATGTTAAGTCGATTACCGACTACTGCTGTTCGTATATAAAAGGTAAGTAGTTGGATCCACATGCAGCAATAACAAAGACAGGCGGTGCAGACTTTACAGTTTGGCTCGTTATGTTTGGTGTGTTGATCGTTGTTGCTCTTATCCTTGCCTATCTAAGCAGAGGAATGGAGAAGTAAGCTATTTTAATAGCTTGGTGACTTCCTCATGCTCTTCTGCCTCCGCATAACCAAGAGCCGTGCTTCCTTCTTCGTCTTTAGCATTTTTCTTTGCACCTTTATCCAGAAGCATCTTAACAATATCAACATGTCCCATCTCTGCTGCTGCCATCAAAACGCTGTAGCCTTCTTCGTCATGGGCATTGACATCTGCACCATGACCGATCAGAAACTCGGCGATCTTGTAAGCATTCTTATTCTCTTCTTGCGCTGCAAACATCAAAGCTGAATATCCCGCGCCATTGCGCATATCGACTTTAGCACCGCTGTCAATTAGCAGTCTAACGATGTTCAACTGACCGTTTTGCACAGCAATGATTAGAGCTGTGTTTTCATTTTTAGTACGTACATTGACATTGGCCTTGTGCTTGATAAGGTTTACCGCCACCTTAGTGTTGCCCTCATTGCTTGCATAGATCAAAGCACTATAGCCTGCATTGTCTTGGGCATTAACATCAGCACCTTTTGCGAGTAAAAAGTCTACAATCTCAATATTGTTGTTTTTTGATGCCCACATCAAAGCTGTAGCACCGCCTTTACCGGCTAAGTTCACATCACCACCAGCTCCGATCACTGCTTTTACTTTTGCCAGATCGCTATTTTTAGCTGCGGACACTACTGTCGATTCATTTGCAAAAGACAATGCAGAAAAGATCATTGCAAGAGACGTAAAATATGTAACAAACTTCATATATTCACCTTTGATTATTATAATTAAGTAACGTTATATCATATTATCCATTAAGGTTTTATTATGCTTTTTCAAAATAATGTATACTTTCAGAATGAAAAAAATATTTTTATTTCTGACTTTTCTTCTTTCAATCTTGTCTGCGAATACTTCAGAATGCGAAGCACTTTACCTAAAAGCAGATGAACAGTGGAAAAAGTTGCAACCTATTCTAAAGACGAATGTAGCTTCACAAGTCGGATGGGATCTTATCCACCGGTACATAGATGCTGCCAGTCTTACCTTGAGTGAATGTGAACCCGATATGAAATTAGACTTTCGCTACCTTCGCGAACTAAAGTTAGGCATAGCACAAGCAGATAAAAAACGCTCTCAATTCAAAGTCCAGACGTACCGTCAGATGGTAGATCAGGCAAGACGCGAGGGCAAGTGTACAATCATTTACAGATCATATGGGAAATAAGATGGAAAATACTGATTATGGAGCTTGCTTCAAGGGCTATTCAAAAAAAAGCCTGGCTTTTTTAAAAGAACTACGCGCTAACAATACAAAAGAGTGGTTTGAGCTGCATAAACACCTTTATACCGACTATATTCTAGAGCCGAACCGTGCCTTTGTCGTAGAGATGGGCGAACATATACAGGCCCTTGTCCCGACGATCAACGCTATACCCAAGATCAATGGTTCGCTCTACCGTATCTACAGAGACACCCGGTTTGCCAAGGACAAGACTCCCCTTAAGACACATAGCGGCGTCATCTTCTGGCAAGGCAAAGGCAAACGTACCCACAGTTCTAACTTCTATACACGTTTTACCCCGGAGACCTGTGTTATCGGTGCAGGAATAAGACTCTTCCACCCTCAGATACTAAGCGCGTACAGAGCATATATAAAAGATGAGAAAAAAGCTGCACAGCTAAACAGTATCTTAAGCGGTCTTAAGAAAAAAGGCTATGAAATCTCTGAAGCACATTATAAGCGTCTGCCGCGGGGCTTTACAAACGACTATCCTTTTGATGAACTCGCCCGTTTCAATCGACTCGTCGTCAATAAAAAGTTTCCACCGGACAGGGTCTTTTACTCTGCAGAGCTTGTGCATCGCTGCTATAATATTTACGAGGAATTATTTGACCTTCAGCAATGGTTGTACGAGATGACCCTGCAGATCAAAACTGAAGAGGAATAACCTAAAATTTCTTTTATTTCATGCCTCTTGCCCACTGTTCCTGATTGACTACATCGTATACTGTCCATCCCTGTTCTCTGAGCAAACGTGCAGCTACCATACTTCTGCTTCCTGTCCGGCAATAGACAACAAGTTCTTTGTCTTTTGGTATGCCGCGGTATACCTTATCAAGTACATCAATAGGGATGTTAACAGAACCTTCTATCGAACCTGTGTTGTACTCTTTTTTCGACCTCACATCGATGATCATCGCGCCTTTGCTGACAGCTGCACGTGCAGCACTAAGCTCTTCATCGCTGACCTGTCTGCTGCATCCGCCAAGCAAGACCAAGGTGAGTATTAAAACTGATATTTGTGTAATATATTTGATGATTCTTCCCCTCATTTGTTTATTGAATTATACCGCTGTCTATTTAATCAAAGGGTATCCGCTCCGCAAACCGCCTCGGCTTGTTTTACTGAGAAACATCTGCTTCGCAGACCGCCTCGGCTTGTTTTGAAAGTGATGTCATTAGGATGAGTTGTCCCATCTGTTGAAAAAACAGTTCGATATCCGCGTCACTTCCTTGTAACGCTTTTGTGAAAAGTCCTACAAACAGCTCATTTTTTTCAGTTTTCAAGTATGCCGAAATGATCCATTCAAGTGTCAAAGTGTGAATTTCTCCATTAATCTCGTATTCAATACTGGATGCGGGATTGATATTTTTATCCAACAATGATTGCTTGCACTCATTTAGCATACTACTATCTTTCACAACTATTAGGAATAGGCCACTTTAAACTCAAACTTTCCCAAAGCCATTTGTTATTTTAATAATACTAATATATCACAACTAAAAAGCCCATAAAGGGATGCACTAATGCCTTATCTTTTGCTTCTTTTTGCATTGATACTCTTAACCGCATGCTCCGACACCCAAAACATGCAGATGAAAAAGACCAAACTGGACTCTATTCATGAGCTTGGACAATTCTTTGAAGACCTCAACTACACCTCTTCTAACTGGAAAAGTGAACACTATGAAGTACCTAGATTGCACTTATCAGAGATTCCTATGACATGGAAGACAGTCTCGGAGACCATACCGGTAAAAGAGAAAAAAAATATTTTTTTTCGACTCATAGCACCTCTTGTCCTTATCTCAAATGAAGCTATCCTGGAAGAGAGAAGGCGTCTTCAAAAAGAACCAATAGGTTCAGCATGGATGAAAAAGCTCGCCCTCAAATACAGAGTTATACGCAAGGATGACACCTCTCTTACCGAAGAGAAACTAGAAACATTAAAAAAACGTGTTGATATCATCCCTCCTTCTCTGGCCTTGGCCCAGGCAGCAGAAGAGAGCGGTTGGGGGACTTCGCGTTTCGCTTCTGAAGGCAATGCTCTTTTCGGCCAGTGGGACTTTAGCGGCGAAGGTATGCGGCCTGAAGAGCAGCGCTCGGGATTGGGAAACTATGGTCTCGCCCGTTTTGAAACGCCACTTGATGCGGTAAAAGCCTATATGCTTAACCTAAACACTACTTCTGCCTACACAAAACTGCGCGCGCTTCGTCAGGACCTTCGTGACAAAGATGAAAAGATTACGGGTTGGGAGTTGGCCAAAAGCCTGGATCGTTATTCAGAACGGGGTCAAGCTTATATAGACGGCCTGCATGATATGATGTCATACAATAAGCTGCAGCTTGTCGACTATGCTTCTCTCTCTGCGGATCCGACAATTCATCTCATCACAGTACGCTAGGACATTTTTTGCATATATTTAACTTGAACAACAAACCACATCTGATACTGACCGATACAGAGTTACTGTTTAGAGACAACCCTCTGAACAGTGAGATGCATCGACATCTTTTTAAAAACATCAAGAAGATCTCTGTGCTACATCGGTATGATGCCAATAAAGAGCTCTTTATATGGCTGCAGATCACGATGCATGATCAGCCGACTCCCTTTCTGGTTCAACTTTCATCTTTGGACACGCCGATTGAAGAAGTTCTTGAGAGCTTAAGGTCGTTGCTTGCGGGCAGGGTAAAACTACATTTTCCATCGAATACTTGGCTAGAGAATGTAAAAACTGACTACAAAAAGCAAAAGTATCTTGGTCTAGGAGCAGCTGTTCTCATTCTTTCTCTTTTTGTCTTTCATAAGTTTTTTCCTCCAGAGCTAGACAGCCTGAAGACGAATTCTCTTAAAGCCGCATATCATGAGACCAAATCATTATGCTCGGCAAAAGCCAAAGTTGCCTATAAAGACTCTGCCCAGGACATGCTTATTATCAAAAGTTACTGCGGTGTTTTTGGTTCCTGGAAAGAAGAAGGCTCAAAATTGATCCCTGCACAATACTTAGAAACCGAGTTTTCCGGTCTGAGGGCATCAGACTACATACGTCAAGCCGGCGAGTCTATCAAAAGTAAACAGTATACATCCGCCATCACTTTACTTAAGAGTGCCCTTTACCTTGAGCCTAAAAACGATAAGGCATATACGCTTTTGGGGGTTAGCCATTATCTCAACGGGAACAAAAATCTGGCTATGCAAAGCAGTCAAAAGGCCTTGACAATCAATCCAAACTCTGCGGAAGCACACAATGCTATTGGGCTTTTATACAAAGAAGAGAATGAAAATGAGAAGGCCTATAAGCATTTTCAGCAGTCTGCACTTATTAAATCCGATGCAAAATCATACATAGCCTTAGCGCAAATGGAACTTCTTTTAGACAAACCTATCCAAGCGCGAGAGCATTTTGAAAAATCACTCTATGAAGACCAAAATAACACGGCCACGCTGACGCAACTGGGTCTGCTGTATTGGAAAGAGCATGCCTATGCAAAAGCAGCCAAAACCTTCGAGAAAGCCTACCTTGTCGATCCTGCTAATGCCAGCCATTTTTTGAACTATTATGAGATCTCTTTAATCGCTTCTACACCTCTAAGCACTCAGGAGAAAGAGACCTTTATAGATACATTTAAAGATGATAAGACAAAGATGATGACATTCGATATGCTCAGAATCATCAAACTCTCTATTCAAAAAGAAGACACTCTGCTTTCACTTCAGAAATGGGAAGAAGACTACTCAGGAGAACAGCTTGACTGGTCATTCAAAGAGATCCTTTCGTGGCTTGATGCAAGTGCCTTGAATAACGATGAAAAGTATAATATTAAAAAGGTTATCGGGTTCTTCATCGGTTATCAACAACTATACAACCTTAACCATCAGGAGAGCCTAAAATGAACTTATGTGGAATAGATGAGGCCGGTCGCGGACCAATAGCGGGCTCTTTGGTCATGGCAGGAGTGGTCTTGAACACAGAGATAGCAGGACTGAATGATTCTAAGGTCTTGAGCGAAAAGAAAAGAGAAAGTCTTTTTCCTCTTATCATAGAAAACTCACGTTATCACATAGTCAGTTTTTCAGCCCAGCAGATTGATGAGATGGGCATATCCAAATGCCTTGCGGCAGGTTTGGAAAGTATCATGCAGCATATTGACAGCGAGGACTTCCTTTTTGATGGAAACTCTACCTTTGGTGTAAGCGGGCTTCGCACTATGATCAAGGCAGACGCAAAGATTCCTGAAGTTTCTGCCGCATCTGTCTTAGCTAAAGTTACTCGCGATAGAGAAATGGTAGAATTAGCCAAAAAATTTCCGGAGTATGGATTTGAAGGCCACAAAGGCTACGGTACAAAAACACATGTGGACGCTATCAAGCAACATGGATATTGTGAGATTCACCGTAAGAGCTTTAAACTGAAAGCCTTGGAACCTACTCTTTTTTAAAGGAAGCATACAGATGCAATCATTAGAGTTTATACAAATGGCCCTTGACGCCTTGGATAAAGAAGTAGAGTCTTACGTCATGGACTTAAACATGGATATGACGACTAAAAATGAGAAGATGCTTCCTCTGCTTCAACAAAAACGTGTTTTAGAGCAGACAAAAGAAGACCTGACCTATCTCAAAGAGAACCCGCCTACTAATGCCGGTGAATGTACGATGTACAAGCACCGCTAATTAAACATACGTTTTACTTTTTCTTAATAGCTATAGCGTTAAGATAAACCAACAACATTAGGAACTTTCAATGGCATTACATCTTCCCATATACGACAAGCATCTTTTAATCGTTGATGACAATGCTACAAATATCATACTGATGCAGGCTATATTGGAAGAAGCAGGTTTTGCCAATATGCACAGCGCCTCGTCTGCTATTGAAGCCTATGAAATACTGAAGAATGAGCCGATCAACCTCATCCTGATGGACATCATGATGCCCGATATCGATGGTCTCGAAGCACTTGAAGCTATTAAAAGCAATGGAAAGTATGCTCAGGTTGACGTCATTATGGTCACCGCAACGGATGATGATGAAACCCTCAAAAAGAGTTTCGAACTGGGAGCTGTTGACTTTGTACGCAAACCTGTTAATCAGGTCGAACTTATTGCCCGTTTGCACACAACCCTTCAAAGCCAGGAAAAAGACACCATGATACTCCAGCACTCCCGTTTTGATGCAATGGAAGAGATCATCGGTATGCTGGCTCACCAATGGCGTCAGCCCTTGAGTATCATCAATGCCATTATTGGGACTATGACAGTGCAAAAAGAACTGAATATGCTCAGTGATGAAGAACTGTCATCGTCGCTCAAAAGCATCTCTAAGCATACACATGATCTATCACATATGATCACTACCTTCCGATCGTTCTTTCAGACAGATGCCATGCCTACTTTAGGCAGTCCGAATGAAGCTATACTTGAAGCATATGAACTGATGCAAGAAGGCTTAGAGCAACAGCATATCCGGCATGACCTTGATCTCGCTGACCTTCAGCCTATGTTTTATACTCAGAACCTGTTATCTCAAGTACTCACCAACATGATCACGAATTCAAGAGAAGCTTTTGCAAAAAACAAGGTCTCTGATCCCTATATATCTATCTCTTCATTTGTACAAAACAATAAGGTTAATATACTCATCAAGGATAATGCAGGAGGCATCCCTGTGGAGATCCAAAAAAATATCTTTGAACCCTACTTTACGACCAAGAGTGAGAGGAACGGAAAAGGTTTAGGTCTTTTTTTAGCAAAAAATATCATTTCTCAACACTTCAATGGAAACATTTATGCCAAAAGCCAAGGCGGTCAAAGTGAATTTCTAATCACCTTTGCGCAAAGCTAGTCTTTTTTAAATAGAAGATGATCCAGACTTAGACGTCCCGCACCCTTACTCATCAAGACCATTAACATCGCTATATAGTACATCACCATCTCATATCCGTTTTGCAAGACAACGACCGTACCTTTAACAGCCTCACCATTGATATACGGGTTTTCCCAGGTAAATGCATCCCCCGGCATGATCACATGAAAACCGTTTGCTCCGTGCACCGTCGCAATCGCTACTATCATCACAAAAAGCAAAGGAATGGATATAAAACGTGTCAAAAAACCAAATGTTAATAATACCGCGCCGATAAGTTCTGTCCCTGCAGCCATATACGCATTAAAAGTGGGCAGCGGTATTCCAAGGTATGCAAAAAAACCGGCTGTTGATTCGATGTTTGACCACTTTGCCATAGCCGGTCCATAAAAAGTATAGGCTAAGATAATACGCAGTAAGAGCAATGCGATATCATCTGTCCTGCTTAAAAGTTTTGTAGCTTTGTCATAGAGTTCTTTAATCTGCATTGTGAATCCCTTGTGAAAGTAAGTTCTTTCAAAAATCCCACGCTTAAGGCTTCAGACGACATTATAAGAGAGAAGCTATCGACTGTCATGAAAATTTTGAAAAGACCTAATCAAATACTATTGTGTAATCACACATCAGATGCATCATGTTACTACTCAATGAAATCGGGGGTCAAACCCCGAAATGGCGATATCAAAGATATCATTCACGTTCAGTAAACTACTCCTTAGAGCCTCCACATTTACCGGCACCACATTTTGACTCAGCTTTTTTACCGCCGCATTTTGACTCAGCTTTTTTACCGCCGCATTTTGACTCAGCTTTTTTGCCGCCGCATTTGTTTTCACCGGCTTTTTCTTTTTTCTCGCCGCCACATTTACCTGCACCACATTTTCCCTCAGCCGCAAATGCTGAAGTCGCTCCTACCGCTGTCATAAGTGCTGCGCCTAAGATCAGTGCTGCCAATTTAGTCTTATTTGCCATTTTGTGTCCTTGTTTTGTTGTTTTTCTAATCATAACCCAAGATGTACACTTGGTCTGTGACCTATGTTACATAAGAATTATTAATAGAGTTTCACATTGATTGTAACCAAAGAAAATAACTTTTATCAATCTTTTGTGATTAAAGTATCATAACAGTTTTGCTGTGTAGTATTTGTGAAGAAAATGGGTGTTTTGGTAACAATATAAAATATGTGAGATTGAATCATTGTGAAAAAACCAAAAACCCACCTTCACATACCCACTAAAGGCACCAACAGAAGTAAACTTCACTACCTTGCCAGTACGACGTTATATTGTGCGATAGTCACATAAAGGCCAGCCTGCAGGTAAGTTCTTTTATATACTAAAATTATTTGAATATGATTGTTGTGAATGAAGTGAAAGATTCCCTTCCAGATACCGCCAAAGAGCGTTAAGAAAAGGTGAACTGCTTCACCTTTTTAGCCCGACGCGATTTTGTGTTGTGCAAAGCACCATAAAATCTGGTCCACAGATAAGTTATTCTATGTGTAAAAATTAGATGTAATTGATGATTGTGAATGAAGTGTAAGACTCCCCTCCAGATACCTGCGGCACATAATCAAACCTAGTGTGCTGCTACGTTCCCGTCCTGACACGTTACCAAATAAAACTATTGCACAGGTCTAAAGGGAAGCACTCAAGACATGTACACATGTCCTCAATGCTTATTAAGGTTGACATTATACTAAATCAGAAGGCAGATGAAGCTTAAATTCTATATCTTGATGCTCAGAATTGCGTTTTTTAAACTTGTACAGGCTGCTTCATAAGGATAATCTTCCTTGTTTGCCTTGGCAGACAGTTCTACCTCTTTGGCCAGTTCATACATCGCATCAAACTTCAAATTACCTGCAGACCCTTTGATAGAATGCGCAGTATTGCCTATCTCTGAATAATCTTTCTGTGCTATAGCCGCCTCAAGGGATGCAATGATCTGTGTGCTCTCTTCTCTAAAACTTTGTACTAAGATCGGAATATGCTTGGCATTCAGACCGATCTTGGCTGCCATCTCTTCCGCATCAATATTTTCATAACTTGGCAGTTCCAATTTTTGACTCATTTTCTTTCCTTGATAAAGATTTGTATAAAAACCGTATGGATCCAGATACCGACCACCTAAGGCCTTACGAACTAACACAAAAAATGTTTATGATGATTATCATATCAAAACACTGCAAACATTAACTTAAAAAAGTATTTGCAGAGATAGGCTACAATTACTACAATTATTGATCAAGGGAAATCATGCGCATTCTTTTTTTACTTATCCCCTTTATATTGCTAGCCTCGCCTTTTCATTCCGAGAGGCAAGCCAAGGCTATCTCTTCGTCTGTTATCAAAATTTTTACGACATCTGTAAAGCCTAATTATTATCAACCCTGGCAGATGCGAACGCAAAAGTTCTCTACCGGTTCTGGGGTCATCATCGATAAAGGATACATCTTGACCGCTGCACATGTTGTCTCAAACGGTGTATACGTCGAGGTCAAAAAAAGCACAAATCCAAAAAAGTTTATTGCCCATGTAGAATGGATCTCCCATGACGCAGACCTTGCCCTTCTCAAAGTCGAAGACCTGAATTTTTTTAAAGGGACCAAGGCTTTGAAGTTTGGCAAGATCCCTCACCGTCAAGACGGAGTAGCTGTATACGGTTATCCTCAGGGAGGAAACGAGATATCCATCACCCAAGGGATCATATCGCGAATCGAGCAGACCTTGTATGTACACAGCGATTTCGATCTTTTAGCCTTGCAAATCGATGCGGCTATCAACCCCGGAAACAGTGGCGGCCCTGTTTTTGATGCTCAAGGCAATATCGTCGGGATAGCGATGCAGTCACTCTCTTCTGCTGACAATATAGGTTATCTGGTCCCTACTCCTGTCATCAAGCATTTTCTTGATGACATCAAGGATGGAAAATATGACGGTTTTCCCGATGACGGCCTGTATATACAGACTATGGAAAACAACAGCCTTAAGGAATACTATAAGATGGGAGAACGCACCGGCGTGGTGATCACAAACATCGTTCCTGGAAGCTCCTGCAACGGGTTTTTAAGAAAAGATGACATCCTACTTGCTATCGACGGAGTAAAAGTAGCAGACGACGCTACGATAGAGATGAAAGAAAACGGCCGTGTTGCAGCGAACTATCTTATCCGGTCGCATCATATCGCTGAGAGTTTTGAGGCCACTATACTAAGAGAGGGCAAGGAACTTACGGTAAACATCCCGCTAAAAAGCCTTGTTTCCCTTATCCCTTTTGAGCATGAGCAGCGTCCTCAGTATTATATCTTCGGAGGTCTCGTCTTTATGCCTTTAACGAAAAACTACCTATACGAATGGGGAAGAAGTTGGGTCCAGAAGGCTCCCGTCCGTTTTGTAAATATCGTAAAAAATGAAAATTTTCCCTCTGAAGAACGACGTGAGATCGTATTTCTACAGAGTATCTTGGCGGACAGAGAAAATGCAGGTTATGGGCTTTCTCATGCTATTGTCCTTGAAGTAAACGGTATCAAGATCGACTCTTTCTCCCGACTGATCGACAGTATTGAAGACAGCCAGGATAAAGAGGTCAAAATCACATTGCAAGGCGGCAACATCATCGTCCTTAACAAAGAAAAAGCCTTGGAAGCCAATACGCGTCTGCTAAAACGTTACGGCATCAAAAACTATGCTTATCTAAGGTAATCATGGTTTACTTTATCTGTGCCTTTGAGGCAGAGGCTAGAGCGCTTATCGAGTATTACAAGCTGCAAAAAGATCCAAACCCACCTTGCACTCTTTTCTCTAATGAGGAAATGATCATCCTCATCAGCGGTATGGGACAAGATAATGCCAAAAAAGCCACAGAGTATCTGCTCTTGAAATATCCCCATAGTGATGATGATATTTTGATTAACCTAGGTATTTGTGCAGCACAGAACAAGTTTCTGGTAGGGGGCCTTCTTCAGGTGCAGAGCCTCTGGAGCGGATCAGAGTCTTTTAAATTAAAAGTTGTTGATTCAACATTACAAAAAGTCTCCTGCTTTAGTTCAGAGGAGGTCTTGACACAAGTATTAGATACCGACATAGCAGAGATGGAGGCCATCAGTATATACAAGGCTGCATCTGCTTCCTTTTCACCATCAAAGATCAGTATCCTGAAGGTCGTATCCGACCACTTCAAGCCTTTTAAAATAAAAAAACAGTTCATCATCGATCTCATCAAACCGCATGTCAAAGAGATCGAAACACATATCCAACAGATTCAAGGAGAAACAGATGTCAGATAAAACAGCACTTGTCACGGGCAGCAGTTCGGGTATTGGCGAAGCCATCTGCCGTAAACTACTCAATCTGGGCTATACGGTCTACGGAATAGCCCGTCGGGAGCAGACCCATATCCAAGCAAAAGATTTTCACCCTGTCGTCTGCGATATAACGGATACGCGTAGTTTGGAACAGACGATCAAAAAGATCCTTGAAGACAATGATATCGATCTGCTCATTCATTCTGCCGGATTGGGACGGTTTGAACCCCATGAAGAGCTGAGTCCAATACGACTAAAACAGATCATCGACACCAACCTAACAGCTCCCGTCATCCTAAGTTCCCTCGCACTAAGAAGCCTCAAAAAGACAAAAGGTACCATCATCAACATCACTTCCATAGAAGCCCTCAAAGCCTCAAAATTCTCAGCTGCCTACTCTGCTTCAAAAGCAGGCCTTCACCACTTCGGACTCTGCCTTTTTGAAGAGGTAAGAAAGAGCGGAGTTAATGTCATCTCCATCCATCCCGACATGACGCAGACCCCATTCTTTGATGAGCTGCATTTCCAACCATCTGAAGACACACAGATGCATCTTAAAGCAGAAGACATTGCTGATGCCGTTGAGGATATCTTAAGTATGAGAAAAGGGGTCAGTATCACTGAGCTTACTATCCGGCCCCAATACTTCGGCATCAAGAAGAAATAATGGTATGTTTTTTGCTTATTTTAGGTACTAAAAGAATTAAGGGACGTAGATGTTAAACGGTGTAAATATCCTTATAACAGGCGGAACAGGAAGTTTTGGAAAACAATATGTCCGCACAATACTAGAAAGATATAAACCTAACAAGATCATCATCTACTCACGTGATGAACTCAAGCAATACGAGATGGCACAAAAATACAACGACCCTTGTATGCGCTATTTTATTGGCGATGTCCGAGATCTACCGCGTCTGGAAAAAGCCATGAATGGAGTTGATTATATTGTTCATGCTGCGGCTATGAAACATGTCCCCATCGCCGAGTACAACCCAATGGAGTGTATAAAGACAAATATCAACGGGGCGCAAAATGTGATTGATGCTGCTTTAAAGTGTGGCGTTAAGAAGGTCATCGCATTGTCTACAGACAAGGCCTCAAGCCCGATCAATCTCTATGGTGCGACCAAGCTCGCCTCCGATAAACTCTTTGTAGCAGCGAACAATATTAGAGGTGACAAAGAGATCCAGTTTGCTGTCGTACGCTACGGAAACGTACTCTGTTCTCGCGGTTCCGTGATCCCTTATTTTAAAAAACTTGTAGCTGAAGGTGCAACAGAGCTTCCTGTGACTGCTCCAGACATGACCCGCTTCTGGATCACTCTGCAAGAGGGTGTGGACTTTGTACTTAAAAACTTTCAGCGCATGAGCGGTGGGGAGATATTTATCCCGAAGATCCCTTCCATGACCATGTCAGATATGGCCTCGGCTATTTTCCCTGGTATGAAACAGAATGTTGTCGGACTGCGTCCCGGAGAGAAGATGCACGAAGCGATGTGCGCAGAAGGGGACTCCCATCTCACTCTCGAGTTTGATGACCATTATGTCATCCAGCCCAGTATTCAGTTCACGCACAAAGTAAGTTTTACGACCAACGGTCTTGGTGAAACAGGCAAACCTGTCAAGCTTGGCTTTGACTACAACTCAAGAGACAATACGATTTGGCTCAGCGCAGAACAACTTCTTGAGAAGATAAAATTGACTGAACTAGAAGAGAAATGATCCCCTACAGCACCCAATTTATAGACGATGAGGACATAGCTGCCGTTACCGACGTCCTTAAAAGCTCTCATCTGACTCAGGGTCCCAAGGTCGAAGCCTTCGAGAAGGCCTTGTGTGAGTACGCTGGGGCAAAGTATGCCATTACCTTCAACTCGGCAACTTCCGCTCTAATGGGTGCTTACGCCACTGCTGGGATCGGCAAAGGTGATGAGATCATCACGACCCCGATATCTTTTGTCGCTACATCAAATATGGCAATTGCCCTGGAAGCAAAACCTGTCTTCTGTGATGTGAAACTCGATGGTAATATTGATGAGCGCCTTATTGAAAATCTTATTACTCCCCGAACTAAAGCTATCGTACCCGTAGACTTTGCCGGAAAGCCTGTCGCCCTTAAAAAGATACAAGATATCGCAAAGCGACATAATGTTTTAGTGATCGAGGATGCTTCACATGCACTGGGTTCTTCTATAGACGGACATAAGATCGGTTCCATCTCAGATATGACCATCTTCTCTTTTCATGCTATCAAGCCTATCACGACAGGCGAAGGCGGAGCAGTCTTAACGGATAATGAAGAGTATGCGAACAAACTTCGTCTCTTTCGTTCACATGGTATCGTCAAAAAACAGTTATGGAACTCCGATATGGTCAGTATGGGATACAATTATCGCCTCACCGACCTTGCTGCAGCCTTAGGGCTATCACAGCTAAAAAGACTTGATGCTTTTATCGGCAGAAGAAATGAAATAGCCACTTACTATGACGAACGGTTCAAAGGGCACAAACTGTTTCAGACCATCTTGATACCTGAGAATGAAGGTTCTGCTAGACATCTCTATCCTATTACGCTTATTCCTTCTTTGCAGTGTCCTAAAGAGGATATCTTCACAAGTTTGCATCAAAAAGGCATTGGCGTTCAGATCCACTACAAACCTATTCATCAGAACAGCTTCTATATCGAGAAATACGGCAAACAAAGCTTTGAGGTAGCCGAAGACTTCTATCGCTGCGAACTTTCCCTTCCCTGCCATCAAAAGATGAGCATGGAAGATGCCGCCTTTGTCGCTGACACATTCTTAGAGGTCCTCGAAGAGTACGCTATCAGAGGATGTTCGTTCTGATGAAAGTTGCCATTATCCCGGCCCGAGGCGGCTCAAAACGTATTCCTAGAAAAAACATCAAGGAATTTTGCGGAAAACCGATGATAGCCTACTCGATAGAAGCTGCTCTTGATTCAGAGCTGTTTGACAGAGTTATCGTTTCAACCGATGATGAAGAGATAGCCAGGATTGCAAAAAGATACGGTGCAGAAGTCCCATTTATGCGTCCAAGTGAACTCAGTGATGACCATACGGCCACTATTCCTGTTATTGCTCACGCTATTACAGAACTACAAAAAAAAGGACCTGTTGAGATCGCCTGCTGTATCTATGCAACCGCACCTTTTATTGAGGCAAGATACCTTAAAGAGGCCTATGAGGCTTTAATTAAAAACCAAAGCGATTATGCTTTTTCTGCTACCTCTTTTGCCTTTCCCATCCAACGTGCGATTAGACTCAATGAAGATCAAAGTGTTGAGATGTTTAATCCTGAACATTTTAACACCCGCAGCCAAGACCTTGAAGAAGCCTATCATGATGCAGGGCAATTTTATTTTGGTACAGCCCAGGCTTGGCTTGAGGCAAAGCCGATTTTTGCTAAGACATCCACTGCTGTCATCCTTCCTCGTCATAGGGTTCAAGACATTGATACAATGGAAGACTTTCATAGGGCGGAGTTGATGTACAAGGCCGTTACTGGTGATTAAAACACTTTTTAGAGCTGACAGCTCTTCTTCTATCGGTCTTGGACATATTAAAAGGGATCTTGTTTATGCCACCCGGTTGAAAGAGGCAGATATCTCCTTTGCCTCTGTTGACAATTGTGTAGAGATCCCTTATCCTACCCATAAACTACAGATTCATAATATTGAAGAACTGATAGACTTATGTCAAAAAGAGCAGATACAACACCTCATCATTGACAACTATCAGATCACTTATGAAGACGAAAGAAAGATCAAAGACACTCTGGATATCAAACTCAGTGTTTTTGATGATACCTATAAGAGACACTACTGTGATGAGATACTCAACCATAATATCAGCGCAGACAGACATAAGTATATCCTTGAGCCATTTACAGAAGTCTCTATCATCTCTCCGCTTATCCGAGATGAGTTTAAAAAACTCCCCCAGAGAAATCGCGAAGAGAAGACTCAAGAAATCATGATCGCTATGGGTGGTGTTGACTCCCAAAACCTAACACCTAAGATCATTCCTCTCTGCCAAGGCTTTAAGAAAATTCATGTCATCACCAGTGCAATCAATAAGCATCTGGATGAGTTAAAAAACATCCCTAATATCACACTACATATAGATACAGATAAGATGGCAGAGATCATGAACCAGTGTGACCTTGCCATCATCACGCCTAGTGTTATCGTACATGAGGCGTTATATATGCATCTGCCTTTTATTGCCATTAAAACAGCAGAAAACCAGAATGATATTTATAGGTATTTGAAAGAAAATAGCTATGAAGTCCTTGCGTCCTTTCAAGAAGAGAAACTGTCTAAGCTTATTGAAAAAGAGATACTCTCGTACCCTTTTTTACGCTTTGCTATTCGTAAAACGATGGAAGAAGATCTGATGGACCTTTTTACACTGGCCAATGACCCTCTTGTAAGGTCTGCCTCGCTTTCCAGCTCCCCGATAGAGCTTGAAACCCATAAAGAATGGTTCCAAAGCTCCATGCAAGACCCTCTTCTTCTACTCTTCACCATCTTAGATGGCAGGGCAAACTTTTTAGGGCAGTTACGTTTTGATCTCAGGCAAGAAGGTGAAGCCCTTATCAGTATCTCTCTGGTATCAAGCAGTCGAGGTTTTTCCTTGTCTGAAAAGATAATTCGTCAAGGCACAAGGATCATCCATAAGCTTCATCCCAACAGAACTCTCTTGGCTCAGATAAAACCTGATAACATAGCCTCAATCAAGAGCTTTGAAAAGGCGGGTTTTACCTGTAGCAACAAAAAGGACAATATTTTATATTACACTTTAGGAGCCTCCGATGAATAAGATCACTATCGCCGACAAAGAGATATCCCAAGACGCACCTGTCTTTATCATCGCCGAACTCTCTGCCAACCACGGGGGAAAGATCGAGATAGCAAAACAGACGATCAAGGCCGCAGCACAGACGGGAGCAGACGCTATCAAACTTCAGACCTATACGGCCGACACCATCACCTTGGACTGTGATAATGAATATTTTCAGATCAAACAAGACACCCTTTGGGACGGGCAGACCCTCCATTCCCTCTATGAAAAGGCCTATATGCCCTGGGAGTGGCAGGGCGAACTGAAGAGCTATGCCGAATCTCTCGGACTCGTCTGCTTCTCTTCGCCTTTTGACACAACGGCAGTCGATTTCTTAGAAAGCATAGATGTCCCTACCTACAAGATAGCCTCATTTGAGATCACCGATATCCCTCTTATCGAATATGTCGCTAGCAAGGGAAAACCGGTGATCATCTCCACCGGTATTGCCGAAAAGCAAGATATCCAAGAAGCCCTGGATGCCTGTCACCGTATGAACAACAAAGAGGTCATCCTCCTTAAATGCACCTCAGCCTATCCTGCCCCTTTGGAAGAAGCCAATCTGCTGACTATTCCTGATCTTGTCAAGACATTTGATGTCATCGCCGGCTTTTCTGATCATACCTTGGGCACAACCGCACCTATTACCGCAGTGGCCTTGGGAGCCAAAGTCATTGAAAAACATTTCATCCTTGACCGCTCTATAGGCGGGCCGGATGCTTCTTTCTCGTTAGACACTGAACAGTTCACTCAAATGGTGCAAGCTGTCCGTGACACTGAAAAGATGTTAGGAAAAGTGAACTATGAACTGACCGAAAAAAGCAAAAAGTCCAGAGAATTCTCCCGCTCGCTCTTTATTACCCAGGACGTCGCAAAAGGCGATACGCTTTCTCAAAGAAACATACGCTCTGTACGTCCCGGTTTTGGGATGCATCCCAAAGAATTCAAGAATGTTTTGGGAAAGAGGTTCAAAAACGACTTTAAAAAAGGGACACCCCTGTCCCGGGATCTGATCGAGTGAAGATCGCTGTTGTCTGTCATGATGCCGGGGCTTCTGAGATCTTGTTATCGTATATCAAAGCCCATATCAATGAAGCCGAGTGGACACTCTATGCCCTTAAGGGGTCTCCCTTTGAAAAAATTGCCGTTTCTCACGGACTAAATACAGAGACAAGCCTCGATTTAGAAGGCTGTAATGCGCTTTTCTTCGGTACAGGATGGCAAGAGAGGATAGAACGTCCCTTCGTCAAAGAGGCAAGAAGAAGACACATTCCCTCTTTTGCCTTTTTGGATCACTGGAGTTCATACCGGGAACGTTTTGATTATCCTAATGAGCAGTGGGAAGAGAACCTTCCCGACTACACCGTTGTCAGTGATGAGAAAGCACAACAGACGGCAGTGTTATGTGGACTGCCCGAGGTACTGCGCGTCAATAACTATTACCTGCAAACACAAATAGCCTCTTTCAAAGATGAGGAGATCGCTCTTACAGACAACCTGCTTTTTTTAAGTGAACCGACAGACCAGGTCGCTTTGAACACCTACAAAGACAAAAACTATTGGGGATTTACCCAACACTCGGCTCTGGAGGAGATCTTGAATAATTTCGAACAATTCAAATGCAAAGGTCTACATATCCGTCTGCACCCTTCTGAAAAGCAGCACAATTATGCGAAGATATTAAAAAAGTTTCCCCATATAAAATCTCAGATATATTCTGCTGCACTTTATCCTCTGGAAAAAGACTTGTTACGTTCAAAGATTGTTATAGGCTTTGACACTATGGCGCTATATACAGCAGCACTTTTAAGCAAACCCATAGTTTCCTACCTGCCCTCAAACAATCGAGAGTTTCTCCTTCCCCTGCCGAATTCACATCAACTTAGAAGCCTGAGCGGTCTCACGCAGAAGCATCATCATCCTATAAAACTTTCACTAAGAAGTGATGGCATAAGTTTTGCTACCCTTATACAAAAGATCAAGGAGTTTCAACCGTGCTAAAAGCAGCTATTGTCGGATGTGGAAACATTGCCGGTTTTTTAGACTCTCCTTCTGACATGAGAGTCTTGACTCACGCCCATGCCTATCAGAAACATTCCGATACCAGCCTAATGTGCATATGCGATCCTTCTGTTGAGCAAAGAGAAAAGTTTGTTAAACGATGGGGTCAAGAGATCAGACATTACCCCTCTCTTAAAGAGATGCTGACTAACGAGCAGATCGATATACTTTCTATCTGCTCGCCTACTGCTTTTCACTTTGAAGGAATGGTGGAAGCCTTAAACGACAAGCAAATACAGACTATTATCTGTGAGAAACCTTTTGTACAGACGCAAAAGGAGTTTGATGAACTTGCTCCCCTTTTAAATAAAAGTAATAAAAAAGTCATTATAAACTTCCTTCGAAGATATGATCCGAGTATAAACAGACTGCATGAGCTCATACAAAAAGAGACGCTGGGAAAACCGCTGTTCTTCATCGGCAAGTTCACCAAGGGGCTTTACCACAACGGTTCGCATATGCTTGAGCTCATCGAGCACCTCTGCGGAGGAGTACAAAGTCTCTCTTCAGAGGATGTTTGTGTCAAAGATGATGATCTCTATGGAAGTTTTTCACTTAAAACCGTTTCCTGCCCAGGAACGCTGCATAACTTCAGCGGGGACAACTTTGCACTGTTTGAGCTGGAGATACAATTTTCAAAGGGGAGAGTGCTCATCAAAGACTCCGGGCACACGATACAGATCGAAACAGTCCAGCCTTCGAAAGAATACGAAGGCTACCTTACACTACAACCCAAAGAGACCCTTGACGATACTTTACGCATGAACCTCTATCATACTATCGACTTTGCCATCCATTCAAAAACAGAAAATTGCTTTAAAACGCATCTTTTGCTCAGCAAGAAGCTTCTTGAGATCAAAGAGAAGCTTCCAACTACACATACCTTAACCTGGGATACCCATGAATAATTTAGCTATCAACGGCGCTGACAAACTTCGTACTAAGCCTTTTCCGGCATACAACACCATAGGGATAGAAGAGGAAGAAGCTGCTTTACGCGTGCTTCGTTCCGGAAAACTCTCCTCATATCTTGGGACCTGGCATGATGACTTTTATGGAGGAGTTGAAGTACAGGCTTTAGAGCGTGCCTGGGAAAAGTTTTTCAAGGTCAAGCATGCCATCTCTGTCAACTCGGCCACTTCGGGCCTTTATGCTGCGGTAGGTGCAGCAGGTGTCGGGCCCGGGGATGAAGTCATCGTCTCTGCTTACACTATGAGTGCTTCTGCCACTGCTGCTCTTGTCTATGGAGCTATACCTGTCTTTGCTGATATCGAAGAGGACTACTACTGTCTTGATGTAGAATCGATCGAGTCCAAGATCACTTCTAAGACCAAGGCTATCATCGTTGTAGATATCTTTGGTCAGGTCTATGATGTAGATGCAATCAATGCCTTGGCTGCCAAGCACGGTCTAATTGTCATCGAAGATGCCGCACAGGCTCCAGGTGCGATGCACAAAGAAAAATATGCCGGTACCCTTGGCGATATGGGCATATTTTCGCTTAACTACCACAAGCACATCCACTCCGGCGAAGGCGGGATCATTGTCACCGATGATGACATCCTTGCAGACAGATTGCGTCTGATACGAAATCATGCGGAAGCTGTTTTGTCAGCCAGAGGCATCAAGAGCAGAGATGAACTAATCAATATGATAGGCTTTAACTACAGAATGACGGAGATCGAAGCCGCAATCGCGCATGAGCAGCTCAAAAAACTGCCTGCTTTATTAACCGAACGCATTGCCAATACAGACTATCTAAACGGGAAACTCGCCAAAACTCCTTGTCTGATCAAAACAAAGGTACGTGCTCAAAGCAAACATGTCTTTTATGTTCATGCCTTACAGTTTGATCCGGATATAGCCGGTATGCATAGAAATACCTTTATCGATGCCGTAAAGGCCGAACTGCCTCAGACCCTTTTACGCGACGAATCCGCTGTCCTGCTCAGCTATGGATATGTCAAACCCCTCTACCTGCAGCCTTTATACCAAGAACGGATCGGGTTTGGAAGAGACGGTTTTCCCTTTAATCAAAGCAGTATCAACTATGAAAAAGGGCTTTGTCCTGTAACCGAGAAAATGCATTACGATCTCCTCCTAAGCCATGAGTTCATGCGTCCGGGAATGTCCAAAGACGATATGGATGATGTCGTATCTGCTTTTGAGAAGGTCTGGGAGCACAGAGGCGAACTGCTATGAAAGAACTTCCTGTTTTAAAAGGTTCACATATCTACCTGCGGGAGCTCTCGCTCAAGGATGCAAAGGGAAACTATCCCAACTGGCTCAATGATCCCAAAGTCACAAAGTACAACTCTCACGGAGAGACATATTACACTCAAAAGATGGCAGAAGAGTATATTGCTATGGTCACTCAATCCAACAGTCACCACGTCTTTGCTATCATAGAAAATGGGACAGAAAGACATATCGGCAACATCTCCCTGCAGTCAGTTGACCCAAAGGCCAGAAGTGCCGAGTTCGCCATCTTAATAGGAGAACCTTCTGTCTATGCAAAAGGTATAGGCATGGAAACAGGAAGACTTCTTCTTGATTATGGTTTTTCAGAACTAAAACTTCACCGTATCTACTGCGGCACCTCATCCGACAATGTAGGCATGCAAAAACTGGCATTAAAACTTGGAATGCTCCAAGAGGGCATTCGCCGAGATGCCTTTACAAAAAACGGAAAATATGCCGATATTGTCGAATATGGAATACTCGAAGACGAATACAAGGAGACCCTATGACTAAAAAAATAGAAAATATATCCGTGGGTCACGATGAGAACTACGGAAAACCTTTATATAAAGACCATTTGAAATATTGTACACGATGCTGTATGCCAAGCTCGAACGAGGGAATGCAGTTTGACGAACTAGGGGTCTGTCTGGCCTGTCGTGCACAAGAGCAGAAGATGCGTATCAACTGGAAAGAGAGCGAAAAAAGACTAAGAGATATTTTTCAAGAGTACAAAGAAAAAGCCGATGACAATTATGACTGTATCGTCCCGATCTCCGGGGGAAAAGACTCTGTTTTTCAACTTCATGTTCTGACAAAAGTCTATGGCATGAAGCCTCTTGCCGTGACATTTAACCATAATTGGTACTCTGAAACAGGCAAGTTCAACCTCGAAAATGCTCTTGAAAAACTTGAGGTCGACCACATCATGTTCACGCCTAACAAGGCCTTGGTCAAGAAGCTCTTTGTCAAGTCCTTTTACAAAATAGGGGACTCATGCTGGCATTGTCATGCCGGTATCGGTGCCTTTCCTTTACAGATCGCAGTCAAGTTCAATATCCCGCTGCTTATCTGGGGCGAATCTGTATGTGAATCAAGCGGAAGAGCCGACTTCAAAGAACATGTGACGAAGTTCGACAGAGACTATTTCACAAAGGTCTCCGCAAAACTCTATCCTGAGCAGATGATAGACGAAGAGATCACACGCAAAGACCTTAAACCCTTCGAACTGCCTTCGTATGAGGAGGTGGAAAAGCTTGGGCTTGTCGGTCTGCATCTTGGTGACTATCTTTTTTGGGACGACGAGAGACAGATGGAGTTCATCAAAAAAGAGTACGGGTGGAAAGAAGAACGCCGTCCTGGCCACTACAAGGGATTCAAAGGAAACGAATGCAAGTTCGAGACCATGCATGACCATATGAAGTTTGTCAAGCGCGGATTCGGACGCGGTACAGATCAGGCAAGTGCTGATGTACGTGCCGGTCTTCTGACACGCGAAGAGGGCTTTGAAGTCGCTAAAAAATATGACCAGCAGCGCCCAGCCTATTTGGACGAGTTCTTGGATATGGCAAACATCACCGAAGAAGAATACACTAACACTCTAAAAGCAATGCGTCAGGGCAAGTTCAGGGAGTATGAGTGAACGAACTTTACACCCTTACGGCCAGTGAACTTCGGACAAAGCTTCTCTCACAAGAAATTAAGCCGCAAGACATTGTCGATTCGCTTCTCAAGCGTATCCAAGAGGTAGACCCTGATATAAAAGCCTGGGAATTTATCGATGAAAAAGTCATAGAAGCTCAGCTTGCCAAGATCTCTGATATTGACATACAAGACTTTGCGCTTTACGGTATTCCTGTAGGCGTCAAAGACATCTACAACACCTTTGATATGCCGACACAGATGGGTTCGCCTATCTGGAAAGACTTCACTCCGGGAAATGATGCCAGAATGGTGCACTACCTGCGCCGTAACGGGGCTATCATGCTGGGCAAGACGGTGACGGCCGAGTTTGCTGTACACTACCAGGATATCACCCGTAATCCTCATGACTTAGCACGAAGTCCTGGTACTTCTTCCAGCGGTTCGGCTGCTGCCGTTGCCAGCGGTATGGTGCCTATCGCACTGGGTTCCCAAACAGCCGGTTCTATAGGCCGCCCGGCATCGTACTGCGGGATATATGGTTTTAAACCCTCTTTTGGTGTACTGCCCCGTATCGGTGTATTAAAGACGACAGACTCCTTGGACACCCTTGGGTTCTTTGCGCGAAGTGTAGAGGATCTATCACTGGCTTTTGAAGCCTGTCGAGTCAGTGGAGAGAACTACGAATATGTTCATAAATATATCGATAACTACAAAAGCAATCCACATAGAAAATACAGAGTTGCCGTAGTCCGTCATCCAAAATATGACATTGCCTCCCAAACAGCTCAAAAAGCATTCGCCCAGTGGACTGATCAACTCAAAGATGCACACATAGAAGTTATCTATACTGAGCTTCCGGAGTATGTCAATGAGATTTATGATCTGCACCAACTCATCTATGACAAGGCCCTCGCCTATTACTTTAAGGATGAGTATGCTGAGCACACGTTAATGAGTCCAATCTTTTATGACATTATTCAAATAGGGCAGAAAATTTCCACAGAAGCTTACACCCATGCCTTGCAAAGGCAACATGAGCTCACCCAAAGGTTCAATGAATGGATGGATGCTTACGACATAATCCTGACTCTGGGAGCTGCAGATGAAGCCCCTATCGGTTTAACCACGCCTGATCTTCCCGACTCGAATCTTATTTGGACATTTTTAGGTCTTCCAAGTATAATGATGCCTGTCTTAAAAGGTGAAAACGACCTCCCCATAGGAGTACTTGCTGTTGCCAAAAAATATCAAGATCTGCTATTGCTTGACTTCGTACAACAACTAAAAAACGCCACCTTGATATCAGATGCTGATATCACTTACACAAAGGAATAACGCTATGACAATATATGAAGAAAATATAAAAGCTCTTTTGAATACAAACCCTATCTTAGCCAGTAGAATTTTTGGCCTTACAGAAAATAAAAAATTTGAAGTATTTCAAGGGGAGGACCCTGCAGGCATTAATATTTTAGACGTAGAGAAAGAACTTTTTTTATATAGTAACCCTATAAACGACGTTTTAGCCCTAAGTGAACACCTTAAGGCTCATAACACATATCCTTATCGATATTTCTATGGAGTATCCAATGGTATTTATTTAAAAATGGCTTTACAGCAGCCAGCCATTAAACGTATTATCTTGGTAGAGCAGGAAATCGAGTTATTATATATTGCTTTAAACCTCATTGACTTTAGCCAAGAACTCATTTCGAAAAAACTATATATAGAACTTGCGGAGGATGTTGATTTCTCCATTGCCTACAAGTATTTAAACCATGCAGAGAGTAAATTATACGCCAGACTTTTTGATATTGAGCTCACTTCAAATTACTATAAAACCAGTGACGAGGAGACATACAACCGTGTTTCTAAAATATTTTCAGAAGCTTTCTCTCATGCCGTTTTTGGTCATGGAAATTGTCCTATCGACTCTCTAGAAGGAATCGAAAATCACTTTCTAAACCTTCCTGCCCTTGCAAAAAGTCCAAAATTCACAGAACTTTTTACAACAGCGAAGGGTCAAACAGCTGTTATTGTCTCCACAGGGCCAAGCCTTACTAAACAGCTACCTTTGCTTAAAAAGATCAAAGACCATGTCCTCATCATAAGTGTGGATGCTTCATTTCCTATCTTAGAAAAACACGGTATAAAACCTGATTATGTCACCGTTTTAGAAAGAGTGCCTGAAACGGCAAAATTTTTCGAGAACAATGATCCAGAGTTTCAAAAAGATGTTAATTTTGTCTGCGTCTCAATCATTCATCAGAAAGTAAAAAATGCCATAAAAACGGGGAATCTGATTTTACAGATGCGTCCGCATGGATATACTAAGTACTTTGGTCTGGATGACTATGGATACATTGGAGGAGGTATGTCTGCAGCAAACCTTGCCCAAGAGCTCGCTGTTATGCTCGAAGTAAAAAACCTGATCTATATTGGTCAAGATCTTGCCTTTGGCGAAGACGACACTTCTCATGCCCAAGATCACACCTTTACTGTCAATGAAGAAAAAGCCGAAGGCCATAACTTCTTTGTAAAAAAATATGGTGGAGAGGGGAAAATTCGAACGACTTATTATTGGAACCTATTTAGACAAGGCATTGAACAAGTCACAAAAAGAACTGCTGAGTTTATGACAAGCATCAATTCTACCGAGGGTGGTGCACGCATTGAAGGTACACTTGAATTAAGTTTTCAAGAAGCTGTAGACAAATATGTAAATATGGGTTTCATTAAACATCCTGTGACTCTGGTTTATCCGACTGACGAAGAAATCAAAAACAACACCCAAGTTATCATCGATAAAACAAACTACATGTTTAAAGATGCCGTGGAAAGACAAGAAAAAATTGAAGCACTCTTTATTAAAACGCAGGAAATGTCTGAGCACCTGGTTGCATTAAACGAAACTAACAACCTAGAGGAGATCGATTTTAAAGCGATTGAAGAGTTGATTTCTGAAATAGATGTCATCAAAGCATATATGGATGACCAACACTTTATTGACATGTATATGGATACCCTTCAGTCTCAACTGTATCAACTTGAACTTGAATTTGCGCCATTACATGTAGTACAGACGACAAACAAAGAGGAAAAACAGGCAAAAGACCTTGATTGGCTTATGAAGCACAGGTATTGGCTTTTTGTGGTTGCCGGGGGCTTTGAAGCACAACGATTGGTTATGGAAAAAACCATTAGTACCTGGCCAAAAGTGATTCAAGATAAAATTATCATTCCTAAGAAAAAAGAGATTGAAATTGACACAGAAAAGTATGAGATGCTCAAACAAAAATCTGAAGATGAACTGCTTGAGACAGAGAGAAAGATAAAAGAAAATCTTGATAAGACACTAGAGAGGATCACCAACTAGGCGATTCTTAGACTTATCTACTTAGAAATTTGTATCAATTATATAGTATGTAGGATCTAAGGAACAACCTTAGCTTTTACTATTGTAAAAGACTAAGGACATTCTGTTGAATTGCATTCGCTTGGCTCATTGCAAATGATCCTGACTGAGCGAGAATATTATGTTTAGAGAAGTTTGCTGACTCTGCTGCGAAGTCAACATCACGGATCTGAGATTCAGCCGCTTTGACATTAACCTGTGTGACAGAGATATTGTTAATGACTGAAATAATCTGATTTTGTGCAGAACCAAGGTCAGCACGAATACTATCAAGAAGCTTTTGAGCAGACTGTGCCACTTCCATAGTTGCCATTGCTCCTTTTAAACTTGTCAATCCAGCACCAATACCACCTGAGAGTGCAAGTCCCTGAGCGGAGTTTGCAGCAGCCCCAATGGCTAATGCATTCACTGAGTTGATATTGCTTCTTGCATCTGAAAGGTTTAAATTTGCTTCAAAGCTTGCAGAAACAAAACTGTCAGCACCTGCTGAGATGACAATATCTGAACCATCTTGATTACTTAGTGTCAAACGACCGTAGTTTGCACCGTCAATTCCAGCAAGACCACCTGCAGTTGAAGAAACAACCATTCCACGTCCATCAACTGATGTCAATTCCAAGCGTCCATCAAAAGTTGTTGCTGCTCGGATCCCTGTTTCCGCTGTCTTTGCATTAATAGCATTAGTAAGTGTACCATTGGCATCATTAGCCTTTGCACTAAAGTCTCCGATGATAATTCCATTGATTTTAAGGCCACTGATATTACCTATAGCGATAGCTGCATCTGACGTTGAGATTACACTTGCTGTTGCTCTTAATCCAGTCAGATCAGCATTTTTATTAATCATTGTTGCTAGCATCCCCAAACCTGAGTTGGCAGAGATATCCATAGGTACAGATTCCAAGTCCAGATCATTTGTACCTGAACTAATAATAAAGCTTGCTACCGAACCAACAGAACCTGTTGCCGTGATTGTTTGACTTGTCTCAAAGCGAGATGCCCCAATGACTTGCGATGTTGTATTACCAATACTTACTTTTACAGTTTCATTCGAAAAGGCACCGATCTGGAACTCTTTATTTGTAAAAGCACCCGAAAGAAGTGTCTGTCCATTGTATGACGTTGTATTAGCAATATTGTCCAACGATTCCATTAGACGCGTTATATCAGACTGTAGAGCCACACGAGAATCACGACTTTGACCATCTTGAGCAGCCTGAATAGCTTTTACTTTAATAGTATCCAATATCTTGATCTGCTCATCCATCGCCTTATCTGCAATCTGAATAATACTCTGTGAGTCATTCGCATTACGAATCGCCTGTCCTAATGCACTTGACTGCGAGCGAAGAGAATCGGCAATAGCCATTCCTGATGCATCATCTGCTGCCGAGTTGATACGAAGACCTGAACTCAATTTTGACAGAGAACTATCTAGTGCTCTATTATTCATTACACCATTATTGTGAGCATTTAATGCTGCGATGTTTGTATTAATTCGAAAACCCATTTTCTATCCTTTTATACTGGAATATGCATCCATGCAATGTATTTGCAGGATAAAAAGCAAATTATGTTCCAAAAATAAAAGGATGCTTGGAAAAGTGTCTGTAACAGCTTTTCAAGAAAAAAATTTGAAGTTGAAAAATAGATAAAGAAGAAGGAGTTAAAATAAATATAGTCGTCCTAAGACGACTAATAGAAATATGTACGTAACTTACGCTACTTTATTTAGACTACTAAAGTAGTCTAAATACGTTTTTGAGGAAACATACCCGTCGCTTATGCGACTAAGTTTAGTTTTCTACTATTGTAGTAAACGAAGTACGTTTTGCTGAACAGCATTCGCTTGAGACATTGCATACGACCCAGACTGAGCAAGAATGTTCAGACGAGAGAAGTTAGACGACTCAGCAGCAAAGTCAACATCACGGATTTGAGATTCCGCAGCAGCAACATTAACCTGAGTTACAGAGATATTGTTGATCGTTGAGAATAGTGAATTCTGAACAGAACCAAGGTCAGCACGAATACCATCTAGAAGTTTTTGTGCTGATTGAGCAATATCCATTGTTGCCATTGCACCTTTTAAGCTTGATACACCCGCACCAATACCCTTAGACATAGTAAGTTCTTGAGAGTCATTTGCTGCCGCACCGATAGCCAATGCATCTGCAGACCCGATATTACCTCTGACATCTGAAAGATTAAGAGTCGCTTCATACGTTGCAGAAACGAAAAGATTAGCTCCCGCAGTTACTTTAATATCTCCACCGTTTTGGTTGATCAACGTCAAACGTCCATAGTTTGAACCTGACATATCTGCTGCAATAATACCTGAAGTAACGTGAATACCACGTCCATCAACAGAAGTCAGTACAAGTTTACCTTCAGAGTTTGTCGCAGCAATAACACCATGATCCGCAGTTCTAGCATTAATTGCATTTACCAAGGTACCGTCTGAATCATTCGCCTTAACAGAGAAGTCACCCAATACAACATCATTGATAGCTAAACCAGAAACATTTGAGATAGCAATAGCCGCAGTTGATTGAGAAACTACAGAAACAGTAGCTGTAATACCAGTAAGGTCAGAGTTTTTATTGATTGTATCAGCCAATACACCTAGACCAGTATTTGCACCGTGAGAGAAGATAACAGACTCTAGAGTAATCGTCTGGCTACCATTAGAGATTACAAACGTCTCAACAGAACCTGCAGAACCACCGGCTGTAATATTATCAGTAGTCTCAAAACGTGCAGAACCAATAACTGATGACGTTGTATTACCAATCGATGTCTTAACCGTTTGATTTGAAAATGCACCGATTTGGAATTCTTTGTTAGTAAATCCACCTGATAGAAGTGCCTGACCATTATAAGAAGTCGTATTTGCGATATTGTCCAAAGACTCCATCAAACGAACGATATCCGCTTGCAGTGCTTTACGAGAGTCTCC
>Ga0316204_10003276_pt1 | contig 33039 bp, 40 predicted proteins | sample 6monrhotite_MG_2_FD_205661 | JGI IMG/M metagenome (GOLD analysis project Ga0316204, IMG submission 205661) | Microbial mat bacterial communities from mineral coupon in-situ incubated in ocean water Damariscotta River, Maine, United States -... | ecosystem: Environmental > Aquatic > Marine >... | reverse complement strand
GTCCAGCTTTAGAGCTAACCGATCCAGATAATCCTCAAAAAATTGAAAATGCAGTTTTTCCAACCAAGGCTCTTAATCTTGGCGTTTTAATTTTAGGCGGCCCAGGCTCCGGTAAAACAGAGTTATCTATTTCTATTTTTGAGGTGCTTCCAAAAATTGCGCCTAATTGTGGTACGGCTTATTTTGAGGGTAAGGGCGATATAGATATTTATAAAAAAACGGTAGCTTGCGGAAGAAAGCCTGATTATTTTTTTAGTACTGAATTAGAGGGAAGTGACTCATTAAATTTAATGCAAGGTGAATCACAAGACGTGACCGACAGACTTACTCGGTTGCTTATTGGACAAACATCTTCAACATCTTTTTATTCGGATTCACAAAGAGCCTTATTAAACTGCGTTGTACCTGTTTTAAAAGGGCTCGGAGAGCCGGTTAACTTACGCGACCTGTTCACCTGTTTATCCGTTCCTGCGGCGGCTAACGAGGTTTTATTGCGAGCGCGCGAAGCTGATGTTGATCCCACTATGTTGTCTTTATATCAGCAGTGGATTGATATTAAGCCAGAGGATCGTATTAAAGAACTCAAGGGATTATTAAATAAACTATTTATATTTTGCGTTGGCCAATATGCAGACCGATTAAATTGTTATCAGCCGGATATTGTCATTAGTGACATTGTTAAAAATAACCAGTTTGTTTATTTTCACATGCCGTTATCAGAATTTGCGCGTGATGTGGCCATTGCCGTTGTAGAAATGTTTGGAGTCGAAGCAAGACATAGACAATTAAGCGGGCCAGAAAAAAACAATATGTTTGTACAGCTTATGGATGACTGGGGTGGTTTTTTCTATGATGGTTTTGGCCCTTATTCTGCGCGTTGCCGCTCTGCAAGAATGCCATTAATTTTTTCTTTTCAGTCTTGGGCTCAAGTTGAAAGTATTAGCCAATCTTTTGCTGACGAACTTGATGACAATTTAGCAACAAAAATTATACTTCGGGTCAATGGTAGTAAAACAGCAAAATTCGCTATGACGCTATTAGGTGAGCATGATGCTTTAAAAGTTGGTACGTCTGATTCAACTTTAAGCGAAGGAACAAATATTGGTTATGTTAATAAAAGCCGTGTAAGCGGTCGCATGTTAAGAGAGTTTTTAGGGGGCGAAGGGATACTTTCTACTCTATATGAAAACAAAGGAAAAATGGAAAACCCTTTTTTGCGTTTGCGTTTTCCTTTGGCTAATTATGGTGGGCAGGACGTTGATGCTATTAAAATGCCCGCTAAAAAAGATCATGATGAAGGTGACGGCTTGGGTTTATGGGCAAAATATATGAACCCATCATTAATCGATGATCTTGAATCAGAGGCTTTTTTTACTGACGAAGATACGACCAGCGAAGAAGAAACTTTTGAGGTTGATGAATTATGATCACCTGGATAAAAATTTGGCCTTTAATGTTGGTTCCTTTATTTATTATTGTTTTAATTGGCTTAATGCCTACATTTGAGTTTGCTGGAGTTGGATTCGGTGGTGGTTTTATTAGGCAATGGGTCTTAAATAATTTTGTTTTTTATTTGTTGCCAACAAGTAATTTTAACTTATTAGTTGTGTGGTTTATGGAAGCTAATTACCTTGGTGAAGTGGTTTTTTATTTGCTTGTTTCCATAAACTTATACTTATTAGTTTATCCGTTCTTTTATGGGGCGGGTCAATTGATAATAAAGGTATCGGCTTGGATGGCTTCAACCGATTTAAAACAAAAACAAAGTTCATTAAATTAAAAAAGGAAAAGATTATGAATAAATATATATTTGCTTTAGCTGTTGTGTTGTTTGTGGTTATGTTGCCTCAGATTACTAATGCTGCGGAAGGAGCAAAACTGCCTTCATGGGCTTCTAGTGGAACGAACATTGAATCGAAGGTGAGTTCTACTGGTCAGAAGATAGCAACCATTTTAAGTGCTGTCGTGGGTGTTTTAAGCATTATTGGTATGTTGATCGGTGCCGTGATGTTTTCGGTTAATAAAACAGATCAAGGTAAGCAGTGGTTTATTAATAGTTTAATAGGGCTTTTCTTATCGGGTATTGTTTTTGGAATCGCGAGTTTGTTTGCATGAGCGCATTTAATGCCAGAATCAGACCAAAAGAAATTGGCGGTGTTCCTGCTTATGCCGTAGGAGGGTTTTTATTATGTATTCCAACGGTTGTAATGGGAATCCTTATTCCAATAACTATAATAAAAGTTTTATTTTTTTTGGGCGGGTTTATTTTGTTTACGTTTGGTATTTTGTTTTTGGTTTTGGGTGATGAAATTGCTTTTATGAAAACAATATATTTATCTCATAAAGAGAATAATTGTGTAACGGTGGAAACGTGGACTCACGAGTAGAAACTAAAAATAAAAAACGGGTTCTCTCAAAATATGAGCAGAATTATAGTTGGTCCCATCCGATTGGAGATCATTGTATTGCTCACCATGATGGTGCTGTGTCATGCATCATAAGTTGGAATGGTGTTGATGCAGAGCTAATGTCCGACGATGAACGTCAGCGAGTTTGGATTAATTTTTATCGCTTGCTTGGTTCATTATCCGAGGAATACTGTATTGAAAATCATTTTTGGCGTGAAAAAGATAATGTGCTTGCCCAAAAATATCTCGATAAAAATAATGAAATTATTCGTTGTAAAGATTTTGCAGTTCATATTAGAGAAGAACATGCAAAACACTTATCAATGTACTCAAGAAAAAATGAGGTGGCGATTGTTTTAACAAAGTTGCCCGTTAAAAAACGTTTTTTTGCAGCAAAGTCGCAGCTTGCACACCAAAGTCGTGAAAAAGAAGTGTTGCTGAAGGAGGCCAATAAACTAATTAAACAGCTGCCTGGCGGCAGTTTAATGGGCGTCCAATTTTATCTCGATAAAATAAAACAAAGCGTGAGGCGTACAGCTTACAATAAAAATAAAACCGCTACTCATAATGAGAACATGCTATTAAGTGAGCAAGCTTTTATGGAGGCGCCTAAGTTAACAAATAACAAAATATTAAATGAAGGGACACATTCAAAAGTATTGCTCTTATATCTTTATCCTGACGCTTACCCTGCATGGTTCACAATGCTTGGTGCAATTACTGCCGATATTCATATCTCTCATATTGTTTTTCCAACTAATACGCGCGGCATGATGAAAAAAGCCGAAAAAGAAACCGACTTTGCAGCCGGTATCGCTTCAAAAAGAGGGCGGGATTACTCGGATAAAAATATAAAAGATTTAGCATCCTATCGAAATATCATTGCAGAAAACAATTTAGATATTTTTAGAAATGCTTTTATTATTCATATTAGCGGTGATGAAATAGAGGTTGATAACTCAACAGATTTAATGATCGAATGGCTAGAAAAAAATGGCGCAGAAATCAAAAGCTCCGATTATATTCAGCTGCCTTTTTATAGAGTTGCAATGCCTGGTCAGGGCTATCGTTCACCGTTTTTGAGGCCCGATCATACTTGGCAGGTTGCCGATATGATGCCTGTTCAGGTTTTTGATGAAGGGGATCAAAATCCTGAATCGCTACGCTTGGGAGAAGGCTCCCAATTGGTTGGTTTTAATTTAACTAACCAGACAATCGCGCACAGTTTTACGGTAGCTATGACCGGCGCAGGCAAGGGCGTTGAAAAAGGCGCGTCTATAATCGAAACATATCCTTTTGGCATTGATTGGTATATTGCCGAGGTTGGTCAATCCTACCGATGGACAGTTGAGGCATTAGGTGGCACTTATACTACTATTGATCCCGATAAAAACGTGGTTAATCCTTTCCCGTCTTTTGATGTTGCTTTCCAACATCAGGACGAACAAGATATTAAAGATGCTTTGCCGCTAAGTTCAAAAATTGTTGGCGGCACAATTGGCTCTTTAGCTTTTTTGCTTACCGGCGGCAAACCTGATTTTGAAAACCCCCACCAGCGAGCGTCCGCTCAAATGGTATTACAAATGCTTTATGCGTCGGCTGAAAATGAAAGTCGCGAAGCACCCACTATGATGGATTATTTTACCGAAATTAGTGAGGCAGATTATTTTGAAAATAATGAACAAAAAGAAGCCGCTGATTTTATGGCGGCTAATTTACAATCCTTTTTATCAACGTCGGAAGGAAAGCTTTTTACTAAACAAAATAATTTAACGCTTTCTGATGGAATCACCGGTGTTGACCTAAAAGATGTATTAAATGCAAGCGAAGAACTTTTAAAGTTCTACCTTGTGTTTATTTCGTTAAGGATGAGCCAGCTGGCTTACTACCGCCCCAACAAGGCGCGTATTTTGTTAGATGAAATGCATGTTTTTGTAAAAATATCTCCTGAAGTTATAGGCTCGCTTATATCTGGAATCTCAAGAATGGGCCGTAAAGATCACTCTTTTATTGACCTTGTTACTCAAGGAATAAAAGAAATAGACTGTATTGAGGATGAGGTTATGAACTCTATGCCATTAAGAACTCTGTTGTATCGATCCGATGGTCACGATGAAATCGCTTCGCGTATTTCTATGAATAAGGGGGCTTTAGATGTTTGGAAAAATATGCCTTATCCAGAAGGGTTAAGTTACCGACCGGGTTTACGCTCAGTTGGTGAGAAATATTCAAATTTACATTTGACTTTTTCTGAGTCTGTAATGGCGTTAACAGATACTAGCGATTTAAAACTGAAAGAAAGAATTGCAGCAGAAACTAAAGATCCAATCGAAAGAATACATAAATTTTACAACACACTAAGGACGGGACGATGAAAGTTTATTTATATATCTGTTTGTTATTAATATCTACTTATGCCAACGCCTCTTTGTGGGATGGTGACTCTGGAATGCTTGTTCAGCTAACAAAAATGTTACAACAAGCAAAGTTAACTCTTGAAGAAGCAAAGAAACAAAGCAACAAATTAAATGAATTGAATGGCGCATATAAAGAAATGGCGAACTCATTTAAAAGTTTAAAAAACCCAAACTTAAATTCACTCGGTAAAGATATTGATCGTGATTTTTCCGGAATAGAAGGCTTTGAAGATATAGAAGGGTTAAATTTTAAGGATAAAGCCGAAAAGATTAAAGGCATATTAGATCAGAGAAGTGCTGACGCAAAAGGGGAAGACAGGGAAGAGGTTCTTTCGTTAATTTCTAAACAGAAATCTTTGCTTGATAGAATGGTTACGTTGAACAAACTACAAAATTCAACAACAAAAAATATAAGTTCAACAAGTACAGATTTAAGTCAGCGCGATTCAAATAGAATTATAGCCGAACAAATGTCGATTATTTCAGCAATTCAATTAAAAAGAGAAGAAGAATTATTGAAACAAAAACAGTCCGGTTTAAGTGATAAGCGCGCTATTCAAAACATAAATAAGCAATATAGAGACACCGCAGATCGTAATGTAAAGCAGGGTTGGTAAAATGGACTTAAACACGTTTCTTGGTTTTTTGTCGCCGGTTCCTGTTTATGAAGGGGGCCGCTCTTTGGCTATGTTTGTCGCTTCCTTTATTACACCAGTATTGTTGGCTCTTGCATTAAGTATTCGAGCAGCACAAGAACAGCTAACAATCTCAACTTCAGGTAGAGGTAAGTGGGCTGAGTTTTTAAAAGACATGGCCGTTTGGGTTACTGTGCTGGGTTTATATTTTTCAATAGCCGCACTTATTACCGAGCTGTTTAATAATCTCTACCAGCATTTTTCGACCGTGGGGAGTTACGGCAAACTCATGACTATATTTAATAATATAATTTCAAATATAGAGGCCAGGGAAAAGAGCGGATCAATACTTGATAATAGTGTTTCACTTCTCGCCAGCCCTGCCACTTTTGTTGCTTGGGGCATAAACTATTTGTCCTTTTTAGTTTCTACTTTTGTTTTAGCTTTTTTGCATATTGCTCATGCCTTGGCATATTCATTTGCTGTAATGTGGGGGCTTATTGCCATCCCTTTATCGTTGACAAGTAATTTTAAGCTTTTAAAAGGTTGGGGTATTTTTACTGGTGTAATGCTTTTGTGGCCAATTTTTCACTACATGGGCTTCGCTCTGCTTACTCCATTATTTGAACATGCCGCAACTTACTTTAATAGCGCAACAGAAGCTAACGCGGTTTATGCTGATAAAGCACAGGTTTACGCAATAATGACAGTTACAAATTTAATAGCTGTTGCAATAGCAATTGCCTCTCCATTTGTGGCTCAGGCTTTTGTTTCAAATAGCGGAAACATTGCTGGTGTTGTTGCGCCGTTTGCAACGGCTGGGATGGCGGCAGCAGGTGCTTATTGGCAAGGAACTAAAAATAAAATCGGCGGGGCTAAAAATATAATGTCAAACGTTGCGTCAAGAAATAGCGGTTTTTCGCCTAATATTGGTGGTGGTGGTGGAAATCGGCAAGTAGGAGGATCAAATATCCCTGCCTCTGCCAATACAAATGCTTCTACAAGTTCGATTAATTCAAACGACTCTAACGATTCAAATCAGAATTTTAGCCCCACCACTAATAGCGGAGCTGATAGTAGCTCGATCAAATCTACGTCTTCGGTTGAGACGGGTAAACCAGGCTCTCCAGTAACATTAAGTAAGGCAGTAGCTGCAACAGCGGGTTCGCTCGGGAACTCTGACATAAGCTCTAATGAAGGGCAGGCAAGCATTGACGAACCACCACCAGGACAATCAAAGGCAGCGCAAGCAAAAAAAGGAGCAATATTAAATCAACTTCATAAAAAAGGCTCTATTAGCATTAAAGGAAAATCATAATGAACGCTGAAAATAATATGTCCACAACCAATACACCAAACGCAATTAAAAAAAATAATATTTTGCGTGAGCACGGACAGCAAGGGTGGTTAATTGTTCGGCTTCAAAGAAATAATACTTTTGGTTGGATTTCTTTTTTTATAGTGCTTGTTTTTTTAATGCTATACATGGTCGCGAGCATCTTTAAGCCGGTTCCCGTATTAGCTGTTGATGAAAAGGGCGTTCTTTTAGGAAAATTTGAATATTTAGATGCTTCTGCAAGAACAGAATCGCAAATTGTTGCGGGAGCGGAGTTTTTTTTAGGTCGTTATTTATCTTTAAATAGTGCGACGGTTTATTCTGATATTTCAGAAGCTTTAAATATGATGGATGTAAAATTAAGGAAAGAAAAATTAGAAGAAATGAAAACAACAAACTATCTTGTTAGAATTGAGGATGCAAAAGCGCACTCATATCTTGAATTTTACAAAGGTAAAGAGAGGCCTACCATAATCTCACAAAAGAAACTTTATGCTGCCGTAAGGCTTCGCGGAAATATTATTATTCATTACAGTAACCCTGGTGTGAGAGTTAAGGGTAAAAAAGCGGGGCCGATAGAAAAACCTTTTGATATAACGGTTGACTTAAAGATTGTGCCGCGAACAACATTTGCAACAAGTGGTTTAGTTATAACAACAATGAGGAATAATTAATATGAGATTTTTTCTTTTTTTGATCATTTCGTTTTCAGTTGTTTTTCAAGCGAACTCAAATGAACTAAAACCAAGAATTAAAACGGTTGTTTTAAAGCCATTTACAGTTTTTACTTTACCAATTGTTCCCGATTTGGGTACGCGTTTTGTCTTTCCTTTTGTGCTAGATGAAGATGCAGGGGAAATTCCATTTACATTAAATATAACAAACAAGGTTTTTGAGACTACTCGTGAAAACGGACGAAACAGCTTTGTTGTTAAGGTTAGGGATAGCGTGGAGGGAGGGCAGCAAGCTAAATATCTGGGGCAAATGTTTATTAATGTCGCTGGCTATAATGTAACAGTAACGCTTTCAACAACCTACAATCTGAAAAAACAATATTCTGATGTTGTTTTTAAGCTATCAAAAAAGAAACGTGAAGACTTAATTCGACAAGTTGTTAATAAAAGAGTAGCCGCAATGGAAGCATCAATTCAGGCTAAAGAAAAAGTAATTGATCAAAAAATTGAAGGCCAAGCACTTCTAATGATAGGTAAATTACTTTTAAAGGGTTCAAAAAATGAAGGAATAAAAGAAGAGAGCTCAATTACTAACAAGTCAGGTGAAAAAATAAAACTTTATCTTAATGAATCTAATTCTTATGGCGCGTTTCATGTTTTTTTATATGAGGTAACAAATCTTACATCTAAAACATTAAATATAAAAGATACCCTTCTTTTTACAGAATCAAAGGGTGGCCGAAAACAAAAAATAATTTCCGCTAATAACATAAAATCGCGGATTGGTTCTGATGAAACCGCAAAAGGGATGATAGTAACAAATAACCCCTTAGCCTTAAGCGCGGATCACTTAAGACTAAGTGTTTTAAGCTCAGAAGGTGAGATGTCAGTATTATGGTAAAATTTATTGTTGGTTTTGTTTTGGCGACTGTGGTTATTAGTGCTGGCGCGGTCACGCCCGAGGAGCTACGCCTTGAAGCTGGCGATTCACAGCGAGACCAAAGAAGAAGAGACGTTCGTATAGACCCTAACAACCTCAACTCATTAATTCCAAGCTTTGATTCGCCAATCGAGGTTGGCTTACCGGTGTATGAGGCCGAAAGAAATGAAGAAAACAACCTTAATATTTCGCCCGACAAAAAACCTATGCAACCAATTAAGTTAGAAATTAAGGTAACTAACCCAGACAAACCAATTAAAGCCTCTAAATATGGGAAAATAAATAAAAAGGAAAGGCATAATACTAAAAAACGTAAAATGAACCGTGATGATTTTATTTATGTTCCGCCATCAAGGAAGGCTCAGAGAGGTGGAAAATCAAGTTTTGTTAGTGACGCAGTAAAAATTAAACAAAAGAATTTTGGGATTAGGAAGGGCTCATGGATTGAAGCTGAGTTAGCGAGAGAAACAACCAATAATGATCCAGGTGATATTGAGTTTACAGTTTTGCGTGATGTTAAAGGCGATCATGGTATTTTGCCAGCACAAACCACTCTTTTTGCCGGAAAAAAATATAACAAGGGGACGAATCGTTTAGATCTTATAGTGCATTACGCGATACTGCCAGACGGAAAAGAAATTACGCTATCGGGCATAGTATACGACTTGCAGAAACAGGCCGGATTGGTTGGAATCATTGAAGACAACTCATTAAAAAATTCTGGCAGGGGTTTAGAAAGGGGTTTATTGCGTGGTGCTGGTAATGCTTTAACATCATTAGCGGGTGGAAGCGTCGCTTCTGATGTTGTTGAAAGCACTGTGGATGTTATATCTTCAGATAAGATTAGCGTCTTAGATCAGCAAAAAGCCCAGTCCTATACAATTTATGTAGCCAAGCAAAATTTATTTGTTCAAATCAATAAAACATTCTAACTATGAAAAATCTCGAAACTGTTTATAGACGCAGGTCTTCGCGTCAAAGAATCATCCTTTACTTGTTGGCAAGAGGGGCTTCTTTGGCTACGCTAGAAAATATGACAAGCTCGGAGTTGGCCGTCTGTTCTCTTCCGGCTGATCTTGATGTTCATCGTGACGTTGTTGTTGGGTCGGTTGAAACCAATGACAAGGTATTTTCATATCCAAGCGGTCGAGCAATGAACCATACAGATTTTATTAGAATAGTAAGCCAAGCAACTAATTCTGCATTAGGTAAGGCTATGTCCGTTAAAGAATATAGTCGCTGGGCTCTAGAATAAATTTGACAATAGTACAGATACGGTACTATTATTATAATTATAAAATACAATAAAAGGGCGTCCTCATGGTAAAAGTATTATTAGTTCTTATGGTTTTAGGTTTTTCGTCGCCTTCGATGGCGGGCAACGAAGGTAATTCAGTCGCCTACTATGGTTCGTTTAGTTTTCTTTCTGTCAGTGATCCTGATGGTTCGACAGAGCCAGCTTCTATGCTTTCACCTTTTCACCTGGCTTGGCATAGCCAGATTGATCGTGATGCTCGTTACTCTGTTGAGGCTACGTTTGCATCATTCAAATTAGATGCGTCTCCTTCAAACATTGGACAAGAAATTAAAGAAATAGATTTTTTATATTCTTACCAAAAAAAATTCAATTTAACCAAATCATTTAAGCCTTATCTTGGAATAGGGGCTTCATTTTCTCAGTTTGAAGCAACAGCACGTTACAATGTAGATGCTGCTGGATTCCTTACGACCACTTATGCTGATCGTAAGGAATCAATTTTTTACGCCGTCTTCAGTGCAGAAATAGAATATGAATGGGATGAAACTTTCGACTACGGTTTTAGGCTTCAACACAGGCTTTCCGTATCCGGTGATGGGGTAAATGAAACTTCTTTAGGTTTAGCTGTCATATATAACTTATAATATTTTACTCGGGGTGCACAGTATGGCTATATTCTTGTTTTGTTTGGTGCGATAAAGCTCTAAGTTTTATATAATGGTGACGTATAACGGCCTACACTTGGTGTGGGTCGCGCTCTTAACTCGTCATTGTAGAACTTAATGAAAAAATTAACTCAAAATCAATTTAATAAAGCTGTTTTAGACACAAAAAAAAAACCAAAAACAGTAAAAATGGCAGAAGAAGTGCTTGTTGGCGGTAAATCGCCGACTACTGTCGCTAAACAAAATAATGTTAAAAGACAGCAAGTGGCCGATGCTTGCACCTCAATTTATAATACTCACTTAGAAAATATTAAAGCCCCTAGTGACTGGATTCAAATTACAGCGGTTTTCCCTCCTAAAGAAGCAAAAGAAGTTTTAAAAAAATCAAAAAACCTCTTAATCGAATATCACCATAAAAATAAAAAATAAGTACTTTTAGGAGGCTTCGCCTATTGCTTTTTTTATTGCTCTGCTTATTGCTTTTCTTATTGCTTTTTACTATAGTTTATATAGGCTCTATAAAAGGATCTATATATGAAAAACCAGTCTATGTCAGAAGATTTGCGTTCAATCTTAATTAAGCACAAAGAAAAAGAAAGCCCTTCTTTATTTTCAAAAAGTAAGATTGCTCACTTAATAACATTAGCAAAACTGGCTGAGTGTATTCGCTTTGAAAAGGCTCAGTTTTATTGTTTGTCTTTAGCAATAGAACGAAAGAATAAAAAATTAGAGGATTTTAAGGTTGGTGAATTAATAGATCTTATTGAGGTAAACCAACAATTTCATGATTTTTTAATTGAAAATGGAGTTCAAAATGCTAAAGAAAAAACAGACTAATTTTTTACCAATAAGTTTGCCCGAGCCAAATCGGTTTATGGTTTCAGAAATTATTATTAAAGAAATGACAACGCAAGAACGTATTGATATTGCCAGTAATTTTCTCTCAAAACACAAATTTAACTTTAATTGGGTTCCTCTTGGTTTATCTAAATCGGCAAAGTTCTTATTTATTTATCAAAAATTGATAGATCAAAAACTTGGTGCTGTTAAGATCCTTGATAGTACTTTTAATGAGGTGGGTGAGCTTGTTGCTCCTGGTATTGTTCATGCGATCACTATAGATAAACGTTCGTCAACAACCAACAAGCTTTTTATATTTACCTGGATAGATACCGATAAAAGATTTAAAGCGGAAACCGACAAGAAAAATCTTTGCGAGAACATTAAAGATAATTTAAACGTTTAGTAATTGTGCTTTTGTGTTCTGCGGTTGCTTTTCATGCGCTCTTTTTTGAGTTTGGTTTTTTCTGAAAACTTAAAAAAGGAGCTTAAATATGAAAAAACAAACTAAAAAATCAAACAAGAAAAAATCAAACATAAAAAAAGCAATTAAACGTCCCGATGTTCTTAATGGTGCATCTTATAAATTAAAAGACGTACCAAATGGAATGCATGGATTAGCAAGTTTATTCGTTACTATAAACTCACATAAAAACAAGCCTTTTGAAATGTTTATAGATGTTAAAGACAAATTACTTTACGAACACTTAACCGTTTATACGCGCTTAATATCAAAAATGTTACAGCATGGTATGGATAAAAAGGTAATTATTCAGGAGCTAAAAGATATTACAAGCGACTCAACCGGCCACTATATCCCTAAGCGTGGTGGCGTTTATGTCAATTCACTGGCTGGACGCATCGGCGTGTGCCTTGAGGAGCATTAAGCTTAAAAAAACCACATCCTATTGCTTTTATTGTTGCTCTTTCTATTGCTTTACCTATTGCTTTTTAGTAAGATCCCTTTAATATATTAAGCATAGGAGCAACGCCATGAAAGGATTTAAAATAATAGTATGTGTGGTTATTTCTTTATTATCATTCGAATTATTAGCTGAAAATTCTAAAAACAATCCAATCTATTTTACTGCCCCACCCAGAGAAAGTACCGAAAAAGGAATTAAAACCTATCAACCGATAGCTGATTTTCTAACAAAAAACCTCAATAGAAAAGTCATTTACAAGCACCCTGAAAACTGGGCACTTTATCGTCGTGATATGACTCAAAATAAGCTCGACATTGTTTTTGATGGGCCTCACTTCGTTAGTTGGCGACAAAAGCAGTTTGCTCATGTTCCTGTTGCAATGTTGCCGCAACCCCACGTTTGGGTGATTGTAAAAAGAAAAGGAAATAAGAAAATTGCCAGCCTTAAAAGCATCGAAGGTAAATTATTTTGTGGCCAGCAATATCCAAATTTCGGATCACTAACCGCAATGACACACTTTAAGACAACCAGAGAGCCTTCCTTGATTCCGTTAAAGGGATGGAAAAATGTTTATAAGGGCGTCGTGAGCGGTAAGTGCGTTGCGGGTGTTTTGCCAATTACCAATCTCAAAAAGTTTGATCCAAAAAATAAATTTATTGAGATTGTCCACGTACACCCTGCTTTTCCAAATCAAGGATTCACCGTCAACAATAAATACAGCCCTCTTTTAATCTCTAAAATTCAGAAATTATTGCTTTCAAAAGAGGGTCAAACTGCAACAAAAAAACTAAGAGAAAGATATTCAAAAGGAGAGTTTTTAATAAAACCCAAGATTAACGAATATAGAAAGGTCAGCGTCGTATTAAATGAATTATACGGTTTTGGTTTTACTTTCAAGGATTAAATAATTTATTAAAATAAGGAGAAAACATGAAACGCTATATATTTACATTGCTTGGCGCATTAATTTTATCAACAAATATTATTGCAGCCCCAAACATAACGGGCAAGCCCGTCATAATTAGCCCAGAGCACCTTTTAAACTGGCCAAGTGACTTTAAAAAAACCGCTCCCAATTTAACAGAGCCAACTTCCAACCGGCTGAATGACCTGCATGGCGAGCTTGGCGGTTGTGATTTGGTGCTCTCAACCTCAGGGAATTACCACATGGCTTTAAAAGAAATATGGCAAAAAGATTTGGTGAAAAGAAGCCTTATAAAAAACTGGTTTTACACTACAAGTCCACCTATTTCACCTGATCAGGCTACGACAAAAACCGTTCAATTTGGCAACTTAAGTCTTAACTGTAATCCTAATGTTGCGGTTGGGCCGAAAAAAATTATTAACCGTTTGAAAAAGGCTAATTTAACCGTTGGTGAACCCGTTAAAATTATTAAGAACCAAGGGAACGTGATCCTAGTTAAAAAAGGCAACCCAAAAAATATAAAATCTATTTGGGATTTAGGCCGTAAAGATGTAACCGTCGTTACACCAAATCCTTTATCCGAAAGAGGTTCTTTTGGTAATTTCTCAAACACTATTTACAATATTGCTTTAAATGATTTAACGCCGCCCAAGAATATGAACGCAACGAAATTATTTAATTCAATCTTTAATACTGATCAAAAAAAATGTGATGTGATATTAAAGACTTGTAAGTGGGTGTCAGGTAAAAGAATTATGCATCGAGAACAGCCCTGGGCAATTAATTCAAACAAGGCCGACGCAGGGGTTATTTTTTATCACACTGCTTTATACATAAAAAATGCATTTCCTGATAAGTTTGATGTTGTGATGTTAGGCGGCACTATTAAAAACCCTACGCCACTTAAAGGAAATAAAATCGGAGTTTTGCAGGCGGTTCGTTTAAAAGGCGATTGGTCAAATAGCCAGTTGGCCGCGACAGAAATATTAATGGGTTCGCTTACGTCTGATCGTTTTACTCAGATATTAAAGAAATATGGAATTAATCGTCCTTAGTTTCTTCCTTATGCTTAGCCAGACACCGAAAGATATAATTTATTTATGGCTAAACATTTTTTTATTTGTGGGCTCGGTGTTCTATCAAATATCGGCTTTCTTTTAATTGTTCATTGTTTGGCTACATTACTTTATATTATGTCTCCCGCTCTCTTTTTTGATTTTAGGGTGCTTTTTCCCGAGAAAACCCGCTTTTGTCAGCTGCACCTGGTTCCTCTGCAGCTGTCAATAAGGGAATAAAAGGGTATACATTTATATAGAGTAATGTATACTTTATTCTAGTTTCAATCATTAATTAAAAGGATTTTACATGTCAGGATTAGACGATATTATTAAAGAACTCTCACAAAAGCTGCGCTTTCATTTATCTCAGCCGTATAGCTCTAATGAAGACCGTCAGCACCATGAGAATGAATTGCGTGAACTGTATCAAGAAGTCAGTCGCTTTCCTGTTCAAGAGCTCACGGCTTCTGTGTGGGACGAAATGAATGATTTAGCTGAACAAGCGCAAATCACTCTACCCAATTATTAAAAGGAAATTTAACAATGGAACCAGAAAACTTAACTCATTCAATTATTCTTGGCCGCACGTCTGAAGGTATGACGCCGACTATTTTAAAGGTTACTAATGATTCGGGTAATCTCATGTTCGACGAAAGCCACCCGCTGTGTTGGATGAACGTTGTTGAATGCCAAGGTGAAAAGTTTGCCTTTATTGTTGCGTTAGACATTGGGCTTGAAGGTGCTTACCTTAACGATCCAGAAGAAAAACGCTATTGGGGAAAATTCTCATATGAAGATCAAGAAAACGCCATTCGTGAAATTTTACATACCGGCGGGAAATGGCCTCAACTTAAATCTAAGTAAAGGAGAAAAATAAAATGTCAGACAGCATAATAGATAGATTTAATAAACAACGCGCTCAAATAGATGAAGATAGAAAACTGGCCGAATTAAGTACGGACGCAGTTATCGAGGCTATCCAAGAAATTCTATCTCACGCTTATGGTGACACAGGGGGAAGCAAACGATGTGCGGCTTTTATTTTGTCCTTATGGGATGGTGGTAAATATAAGTGCGATTTACAAGATTTGTTATATACGGATTCGAGTGTTCATCATCAATTTTTAATGGTTATGGATTTTTTACATAAAACAAATAATCAACTTTACACCTACGTTGACGAAAGCCAGGTTAAACCCATTATCGAGGCTTGGGGTGATGTGTTTTTAGTTGAGCAATAATTTAAGAATAATGGAGGATGAGAAAATATAATGGATGTAAAAAAAGCTTATTTTATTGAAAATGATGTGTTGATTGATAAAAAAAATATTATTGCAACCGCAAGGCATCTTAAATCGTTTTCAAGTTTTCATAAAACTCGCCATTTAAAAAATATTGAAGAAAATATATTAGATGAAACCGTTAGAAATAAAGGTGCTTATGAAACCGGAAAACTAAATTTTCTGTATGGAGCAGCACACTTCGTTATTGATGATTTTAAAGGGTTTGATTCTTCGTTAGGACAACAAGAAGAGTCTTTTTCTTTAGCAATAACTTTTTTTATTAAAGCTGGGGTTACTCCAAATAATGCTTTAACTCTATTGTATGAATTACAAGACTTTTTTAGCGATAAAAAAAGGCGAAAATATTGAGGTGCTTAAAAAACGTGATTAATGTTTCAAATAAGAAGGAGAGCTGAATGAAGAGGGAAAATATTCATCGGGTATCATGGTATGTAATGTGGTTAAGCTACATGGCGCTTATTTATATTTTGCTTAGTAACGATATTAACCTATTTAGGCTGACTCACTCACTACATTACAAACATATTCTAATTATACCTTCCTTGATTATGTTTTCGGCGTTGATTATCTATCTCTTTTCTATTGATTTTAGAGATCCAGTATTGAAAGAGATTGAATGGCGAGTGACCGCACTAGATGGTTCTCTCGATACTATTGTGACGAGCGTTAGTGCTGTTGGTGCAATCAATAAATTTACTGATGAATATCTTCCTTCAGAACTAGATGCTCAAATATATATGGATAAAAAATGAATACGGTATTAGCACCTCTAAATATTTCTCCTGTGCTGCAATTTGATGTGCAGATTGATTGGGATCACATGCTTAAAAGCCGCCCTGCCCTGTTAAAACATTCTGAATTACCTCCTTATTTAATTAAACCTGAAGTCACAGAATTATTGCGCTTTGCTAAACATGCTAATAATCATTTAATGTTTTCAACGCTTTGGCGAACCGGTGCGCGTGTTTCTGAATTGCTGGCATTAACCAGGGAATCTTTTCACATCGATGGTATTCATAGTTATGTGACTATCGAGACACTAAAGAAGCGTGGCCGTAAAAAATCAGGTGAAAAAATAAAACCTCCTAGAATGGTATCAATAACTGAGCCAGGCTATTTGATGGAGTTGGAAAGTTACCTGGTCACAAACAAAATAAAAAAAGGCGAAAAACTTTTTACGATAAATCGCCAAGCAGTTTATAAAAGGGTTAAACGATTAGTTGAGCTGGCCGAAAAAGGCGGGATTAAAATGTCTGTGCCGGTGTCACCTCATACATTTCGTCATTCCTATGCTGTAAATTGTGTATTACACATGGTTGATATTTCAATTATTAAAAAATTATTAGGCCATTCGAGTATCGAGCAAACGCAAATATATACCGAAGTCCTGGGCGCGGATATAGGCCACATTATGCAGCGTGTTAAATTTTAATAATAGTGTTTTGTGTTGACTTTAGTACGGATGCTGTACTAAAGTGCTTCAGGAAAAAATTATAAAATGGAGATTTTAAACATGAAACTTTATCTTTGTGAAAAACCAAGCCAAGGCCGAGACATTGCCGCCGTTGTTGGAGCAACAACAAAAGGCGACGGCTGTTATAAAGGAAACAACGTCGTTGTTACCTGGGCGGTCGGCCACTTAATTCAAATGGCTAATCCTGATGGTTATGATGAAAAGTATAAAAAATGGAATTATGCTGATCTGCCTATTGTTCCTGATAAATGGCGTTATGTTGTTCCAAAATCAAACGCCAAACAATTAAAGGTTGTTATTGCATTAATTAAAGAGTCTAGTGAAATAATTATATCAACGGATGCAGATAGAGAGGGAGAATGCATTGCACGCGAATTAATGGACCGCGCAAAATACGACGGGTCTATAAAACGCTTGTGGCTTTCTGCATTAGACGAAAAATCCATAAAAAAAGCACTGGTGAATCTTTTGCCGAACGAAAAAACTATTCATTTATATAAAGCAGCTCTTGGCCGAGCAAGAGCCGATTGGCTTGTGGGTCTGAATCTCACTCGCGCATATACAACATTAAGTAACAGCGATAATGTATTAAGCGTTGGTCGGGTTCAAACACCAACGCTTAATATAATCGTTAATCGAGACTTACAAATTGAAAACTTTAAATCTAAAGAATTTTTTGTTTTAAAAGCGAAATTTTCAAAATCCGAAACAGACTTTTTTGCCACCTTTAAACCACCTAAAGACTTAATGAATGACGAAAGCCTGATAACTGATAAATCAATTATAGAGGCTATTCGTGAAAAAATTATAAACCAGGACGGGCAAGTTACGGTTTATAAAACAGAGCGGAAAAAACAAACCGCTCCCCTGCCCTTTGATTTATCCGAGCTGCAAAAAGAGCTTTCAAAACGCTACGGGATAGGAGCAAAAGAAACCTTAGATATTGCTCAGTCATTATATGAAACACACAAAGCGACAACTTACCCACGAACAGACTGTCAATACTTACCGGAATCTCAACTCTTAGAAGTCAAGCAAGTTGTTTCGACACTAAATCAGGCTGATTGTGGTTTTGCCGCTTTAATAGAAAACGCTGATTTAACAATAAAATCTAAGGTTTGGAATGATAAAAAAATTAGTGCGCATCACGCGATCATTCCAACAATGAAAAAAACAAACATTGCAAAAATGTCTAAAAATGAAAAATTAGCGTACGCCTTAATTGTTACTCGTTATCTTTTGCAGTTTTACCCTGACTGCGAATATGATCTAACAACGATAGAAATTGTCGTTAATGATTATTTATTTTCTGTGTCTGGGAAAACACCACAGATACAAGGCTGGAAAATAAACGAAAAAGATTCTTCAGATGAAAAAGAAGAGTCTCAGGTTTTACCTGTTTTGGAAGAAGGTCAAAATACTACGTGCCTCGATGCAGTCACGCAAACAAAAAATACCACGCCACCAGAACGTTATACAGAGGGCGCATTGATTCAAGCTATGAAGACGGTCGGCAAAAATATAACCGATCCCTCTTTAAAGAAAATTTTAAAAGAAACGTCCGGTATTGGAACGGAAGCAACACGGGCAAACATTATTGAAACCCTTTTCAAAAGAAATTACATTGAAAAAGAAGGTAAGAAAAACATAGTAAGTACATCTTTAGGTCGTGAATTAATCGAGGCTTTGCCTGCGGAGCTCTCTAACCCTGAGCTTACGGCGGTCTGGGAGCAAAAACTTGAAGATGTAGCTAAAGGTATTCTTCCGCTATCCGCTTTTTTAAGCGAGCAAAAATTAAAAGTAACTGAGCTTGTAACAGAAGCAGAAAAAAACCAAGTAAAAGTCAAAGAAGAAAACACCAACCCTTGCCCTTCTTGCGGTAAACCATTAAGGAGGAGAAAGGGATCTAATGGTTTTTTTTGGGGTTGTTCTGGCTATCCCGACTGTAAAATAACAATGCAAGACAAAAAAGGTAAACCGGTCGACAAAGAACAAACCGCTGTTAAAGCTAACGGAGAAACTAAAAAATGCCCAGACTGTAGTAAAGATATGATTAAACGGAAGGGTAAATTTGGTTTGTTTTGGGGTTGTTCAGGCTTTCCTGATTGCAAAAAAATTGTAAAAGTCGAAAAAAGCGTTTCAGCATAACTCTAAAAAACTAAAAAATTTTATTAAAAAAGGAACCGTATTATGAAAAAAATTAATTTTATTAATCAGCTTGCTGTCGTTTAATGGTGTCGTTAACGCAGCACCTAATAACGTAAAGCTTGTCAAGAATTTAATAAGTGGCTGGAAGTGAATACAACCATTCCTGCAAACCCTTCTGGCTGTAAATATACAGCAACAACAGCAGAGGAATATCAATGCTGGCCAGCAAAAGAATATCTTTTACTCTATAAGCTCTTTTCTAACAATATTAAATTTTTCTGGTGCATCAATGCCGATTTTTACCCTTCCGTGCTGATCTCTTGCTAAGATTATTTCAATTACATCATCGTTATTTTTGATAATTATTGACTCACCTTCCTTGCGTTCAAGAACTAACATTTTTTCCTTCCCTTGTTTTTGACTATAAAGTTTTAGATAAAAGATATATTGTTTTTTGGCGTTCCATTCTGGCCGCGCTTTCATGAACTAAACCCCATCACGGATGGGGTTTATCCCTACGGGTTTCAATCGCTAACGCAAACCCAAAAAATTAAAATCATTTTTTTTAAGGGCTGGGTTTTCTTGCGTTAGTTTTTTTACAAAACCCGACAAAAGCGGCATTTATATTATCGGGTGTTTTTTCTTTTGCGTCCATCCAGCTTCTAAATTCTTGTTCTAAAAAGTAAACATCGTAATTAGGAGCCGCTTTTTTTGCTTCTTCAATTGCTGAAGGACTAATAGACAAGTCGTTTGGTGATTTTGTTTTGCCTGAAGAATCCTTCCACCATTTCACTCTATTAAAAAATGTAACCGTGTCTTTTTCTTTGTCGTAAGTAAACGTGTAATCAGGCAGATGGTTGTTTTTACAAATTACTTTTAGATTAGATCGAAACATTTTTAATAGGCTTCGAGAACCTGATTTTTTATGTAAGATTTCAAGACTAATCGACCATTTTGGTTTACGGCCGCAATGTTTACGTGCTAACTCATAAATTCGCCGCTCAATTGGCTTTCTCAACCTAAAATAATCTCTGTTTAATGTCAAAACATCTTTTGCTTTTATCGCATTAAAAACCCAATCAGAGATCTTAAGTTCAATCCACAATAAGCGACCGTCACTACCGTCTTTTCGGCGAATGCTTGTGCTATCTATTAAACCAAAGGTGTCGGTTTGTTCTTCCTTTCCAGCTTTGACGTTAGTTCTAATTCTTGTACCGTCAAGGCGAAATAGTGCATCACTAATAGCTTTGTAGTCTTTGCCGGATGAACCTCGGTTGATAAAGACAAGTAGTTCCCTTGCGCTTAAACGGATTTTTTGGCTTATTGGCTCGGGTATTTTTTTATTCAGTTTAACCATTAATTGGGATATGGCGTAAATTAAAATATCTTTGTCGTAAATTGTAGCTAGACCATAGCGGCTTGGAATGATTTCTATCCAGTTGCCGTTATGCTCATATTTACGGATATTCATGTCGGGTTTTTTTGACAGCGAATAAAATGGGTGCTCCATCTGCGGCATGATGTCTTTTAAAACTGCATCAGCTACGTCACAAACAAATAAATCGCCTTGCGTGTACTTTTCGGGGATTAAAAAATCTTGCTGTTCTTCTTTAGTGTCCATGTGCGCCTCGCTATTCCTTCGTGGTATTAGAAACTCCAATCATTATTCGTGGTATTAGAAACCATGTCAAGGCTTCGGGGTATTAGAAACCCACTTTGAAAGTTTTTGATACCCCGAACGACTGCATTAACCGCCTCCGTGCGGCTTACCTACGGCTTCTATGGCGGGCATATTCAATTCTAGCGTTCCTTTGTGCCTGTTTTTGCCAGAAACCTTACGGCATCTCTGTTTTGCTTACGCTTGGGTTTTTAATACCCCGAAAGTTTGCTTGTTTTCCGGTATTATTCATCGTTCTATATAGCTCGCGCGCTTTAATGGGTGATAGGGCCGTACTTAATGCAAACTTTCGGGGTATTAAAAACTATTGTCGATACATTAAAAACCAATTGTCGATACATTAAAAACTATTCACGTGATATTAAAAACCACGCCCTCCATAGGTATTTGATTTTAATTGAGTTTTCAGGCTTATTTTCGCCGTAACACGCTTTAACACTTCTTTTAACTCTTCTTAACACAGCATAACCTGTGGATAACTCAAAATTACGCGCAAGGGTACTGATTCGTTCCATACGAATCAGACCTTCACGGGCATCCATGCCCTCTTACAAGGAAGCCTACGGCTACTAAAATCATTTGATTAGGTTCAAAAGAATTCATAAGGAAAACCACCATAGAAAAGATCAAAATCAAACTCGTTAATCAATAAGAAAGATCGATTTTGTTTAGGATCTTCTTTAAACTGCACGTCTGACATTAAAGGATTGCCTGTAAAGATAAAGGCGAGCAATAATAATAAAACAGCAACCGAATTATTTTATAAGGCTTAGGGCGTTTTACACAGCTCACTAAATAATATTTATATGAAAAATAAATTAAATAATATTTTTACTTCTTGGAGACATATAGAATCTGAGAAAGGGAAAACATTAACCGAATCACTTAATAATCTAAATAAAAAGTTTGATACTTCTTACCAAACTGGAAGATTTAGAAAATGGGAGTTAGGCGATCAATTTCCCAAAAAAGAAATATTAGATTTTATTCTTAATGAAGTATTACGCTTTAATTTAAAAAAAGAAGGGCTTTCAGCCAAAGTAATTAATAAAATATTGATTACCTGTTCGTTTCCTGAGAACAAATAAAGTTTTATGTTGACTTTAGTACAGTATCCGTACTAAAGTCTTTTAAGGATAAAAATTTATAAATCGGAGGATTTACCATGAGACTAATCAATTTACTTTTGCTTACATTCGGCTTGTTTGTTTTAGCCGGTTGCGGAGGTGGTGGAGGCGACAGTTTACCCTCATCAAGGCCCGCCTCAACGGTTAGCGGCAACGCTGTTGACGCTTTAATTGTAGGCGCAGAAATAAAAATATTTAATTTTGCGGGGGGCATTAAAGCAGAGCTTCTAGGTTCTACCATTACAGATTCTTCCGGCTTTTATACGTTGGAATTGGTGTCACCCGATAGCCCTGTATTAATTGAATTAAATGGTGGTTCTTATATCGAGGAATCGAGCGGAGCTTCAGTTCAATTAAATAATAATGAAACATTAAGGGCTGTTACTTTTTATGAATCTGGTAAAAAATTAAATGTAATGGTTACGCCGTGGACTAATCTTGCGGCTGGTCTAGCTCAATATAAAATTGAGAATGGCCGTAATGTTAATAACGCTATAACAGAAGCATCAACAGCCATAAGCAATTTATTGGGTCTTGATATTTTAACAACTAAGCCTCTTAATGTTACAGATATAAAAAATGCAACCTTCGCTTTAACTGATAACTTGCTTTATGGTTTTATCGGTGCAGGACTTTCTCAATATATGAAAGATGTGAGCGAGCAAAATTTCACCGCTCCTCATTCTATTTATTCCTCTGTTTATTTTTCACAGGTTGCTTATAGCGATATTAGGTATGATGGTTTATTAAATGGCATTGGTTTAAATAAAACACGGTTGGCTTTTGGTACCGTCTTATTAGGGCCAAATTCATATAGATCAAAACTTGGGCAGGGAATGGTTGTTGTTGCTTCAAGTAGTGTGAATAAAACAGCACTAACTGTTTCAGATATTTTAACTAGTGCAAACACTATCGCTTCTTCCGGACATGCTATCTTTGATGGGGTTACCCCAAGCCCGCTAGATAGTACGCCCCCAATAATTTCTACTCTTGTTCCAGAAAATAGCTGGAAAGCTTCTTCGTTTACTTATTCAGTTAATGTTTCGGATTTTACTGGGTTAAAAAGCGTTGAGTTTTTTGTAAATGGTAGTAGTGTTGGTTTTGCTTCAGATTTAAATAGTCCTTCGATTTTAATTAATAGTTCAAATTATTCTGATGGCGCACACTTAATTGGCGTGAAGGCAATAGATAACTTAAATAATGAAAAGTATAGCGAATATGCTCTTAATTTTAATAACAGCGGCCCAATTGTTAACTTAACTTCGGCTTCTATAACTAATCGTTCTGCATATTCCGCTCAAGGAACCTGGTCTACTGCCTCGGGGCAAATGAAGTCCATCGTTGTGAATGGTGTTTCTGCCCAAGTTAATGCAGACGGTACTTGGCTTGCATCTATTGCGTTAACCGCCGGTAACAATACATTAACTATTAATGCAGAAGATGATGTTGCAAATCTGTTTACCTCCTCTTTAAGTGTTGCTTATGATCCTGTGCCTCCTACTTTTTCAGTTGCTTTTAGTTCGGCAAATTATTCATTGAGTGACGGCACTTCATTTGTAGATACTCTATCCAATGCAACAGCCTTAACTTTTCCTCTTTTCATAACGACGGATAAAGTAAGGCTGAATGGTATTGCGCCAATTGCAAGCGAATTAATTCTAAATAGCTTTCCTTATATTGTTTTTACTGCATCAGATCCATTAGTAAATAATATTAATACCTCGGCAAACAATTTAAAAGTAGAGCTTCAGTATCTTCAAAACAGTATTTTAATTAAAGATTGGGCTGTTCTCCCCACTTCGAGTGATTATGTAATTCCGTTGACTGAGGAATTTTTAGGTGCTGATTGGCATTATGCTAGTCGTAATACAACGCACACTGTGAAAATGAAAGTCACAGATGACGCAGGAAATAGCACTATTTACTCTTTTTTCTTTTTGGCAGACGTTTACATAAAGCCTGAGTCTTTACTTAGTGTTTCGATTTCAGATGAAGCCACTAATTATTTTAATATTTCATCTTTTAATAATAGAGTGACATTTGGTGGAGGCACAGGCATTGCTGTAAATAAATATACCTTCAACAATACAACGGGTTCTGACATATACGCGCAAATCAGCGTCCCCAATGCAAGCGGTATGGTTCAAACTGTTGAGACAGGCCAAACAGAGGATTATGTAAACCTTGTAACCTCAACACACTGGAAGCTTGATACTTTCAGGTGCGATAATCAAGGCGATCTCTTTATGGTTTCAACAGGCTGCGTAGCATTTAATCCAGGGCCTACGCATTATTTCGATTGGAATAGCACTACTTATTTAGTTAATTACATTAAAGTGCCTCCAGCCATTGGAGGGACATATACTTGGAGGCAGTGTTTAGATTGTACTGAAAATATACGGCCTCCAGCCCCGTTAACCAATACGGCTTTAGTTGCGAAAGTGAGCGACATTGGCCCGATTGTTCCTACCGCCTCTTCGTGGGTGCAGTATGATCCAGATAATATATACGGGCTTTTTGATAATATTCCTTCAAGCCCCAATCCTTTAAGATATTCGTGGCAACGAGATTATTCGGTTGGTTCTGATGTGCCATTTGATATAAATAATCCTCCTTCTTGGTGGTCTATTCCTGCGGGATTTGGTTTTAATAATTACTCTTCTTCATCAAGCGGGGTCAACTTTCAATCTAATGGGGCACTGCAACAAAGACATACATATTCTTACGTGCAGGCTCCAGGCTATCCACAACAAAACTTTGCATCGTTTGTTGTAAACGGCACAATTTTAGAAAATTCACTGGTGGTTAAAACGTTAGGTGGGTCATTAATTGTTTCTCAAAATGGTTATTATAAAATTCCTGCTGGTATAACAGTGACTGTTGAGCGTTCGGTCGATTTGCCAGCAATCACTTTTTATAATGATGTTTCTGTTGCAAGCCGAAGCACCTTTTCTAGCTATACTAAAAAATTCTATGATAAATCTTTGAGTTTTAATATTGCTAGAGAATTAGACGTAGTTATGGTTCATTCTAATAGTTATGCTGGTACTGTAAATAAACTAGCCAATACCGTTACTCGTGGTACAGGCATTAGAAATTATTTTGTTAGTCGCTAAAATAAAGGAAATGATAATGAGAAAAATATATTTTTTATTTATGTTGGTTTTAAGTTTCTCGGCTCACGGGGTTGAGTTTTCGCCGGGTGTTTTTGTTCAAGAAAATGAAAAACACCCAAATTCTTCTACTACTTTAGGTGAAACTAATCTGGGTATAATTTTCACCATGACAGCCGGTGATAAATTTAAATATGGTGCTGATATTTATAGCACTTTCGTAGATGGTAGTACTTCTAAAGGAATAGAGGGTATTAATAATAAGCTGCATGGTTTTGCTGTTAAAGCTGGCTATGCTTTTGGTGATTTTGATTTTTATTTAGGTTTAGGTTCTGTTAGAGAACAAGTAAAAGGCGAAATGTCAGGATTTACAGAAACAGTGGATTATAATTTCGACACATCTCCATTAACTTTTATTGAGGTAAAACATAGTTCTGGGATTTATGTAAAATACAGTGAATATACTTTAGATAATACCTTTGTTTTCCGTAATCTTGTTGGTGGTGTTTGGGTTCCAGGTGGTCAATATTCTACATCTGTTGACCGTAAAATATGGTCTTTAGGTTATAGATATTCCTTTGATTTATAAAAATTAAATTTTAAGTATTAAAAAACTTGAATTAAACCGCCGGTTCTGGCGGTTTTTTTTGCTTTATTTCCCTGGAGCCGCCCTAGTGTCTTAGGGTTTCTCTTATATTTTTAAAAACACCAAATGTTAATTAATTCCTATGTGTTCGTTATCTGCGTACCTTATCGGGTTTCATCATTTACACAAGCCTACCTTCTAGCACCTTTACCCTTCCCGTGTACTCGTTTCTCTGTGTGCCGCTCCATTCAGGTCGGTGGGCTTGTGACATTCCTCTAACCCGCTTTTGTGGACGCACATTCACACAAGAGGACGTTAACATGACATCAACATCAACATCAAAAAATAAAAATATTGGAACAAAAATTTTTGAAAAACTTACTGAGCTTGGCGTAATAAAGCTTCTTGAAAACGGCAAAACCAACTCAAAATCAGAAACCTCAAATTTCATGCCTTTATCATTAGATAAAATATACTCTGATGAATCGGTCACTGTCATTGCCTTAAGTCATTACTATAAACAAAACGGCGATTTAATGGCTGATCCAGACATGGAAATTGCAATCCATAAAAACGGCAAAGCCGAAGCTTTGACTTTTCAACAAGATAATTTCGGAATATTTCAGCAGGTATATGATATCTTTCCTTCACCTAAAACAGTAAAACCAGACCTTAAAAAACAACTTAATGATTTTCTAAATCAATGGTTAACAAACTGCATTGAACAGAGGCACAGTTTTGACTCAACCATTCATTAATAATATTAGACCTTGGTTCATCACCAGGGTCTTTTTTTTGTTGTAAGAGTAAGCATATTAAAAGACATAAGCTTATTCTTACCTGTAGTGAAGCCTTATAAAAATAAAACCCGATTTTAAAAAGGCTCTATTTTAAATAGTCCGCATTAAAAAATTTTTCTCAACCTCCCGCTTGTTAAAAATTAAACCCTTAAAACAAATCAAGTTCATTTCCGCTCGGGGAATAAAGAGCTTAGCATCTTCGTCATTCAACAAGGGGTTTCCCCAACCTTCCGCTATCGTCTTCGTCTCTTTTGTGCAGGCTGGGTGATTCCCCTCCCCCTGGTTTACTTCCTTTTAGCTGCTTTTCTCACTACGCGTGTGCTTCGTTCGTTTTTGGGGTTTTCAACCCCGAGCGGGTGTTTTTTTATTAAGGAGATAAAAGCAATGTCTAGAGATATTCAAAAAGAAATAACCGACAAAATTATTAAGGAACTAGAGAAAGGCGTTAATCCGTGGGTTTGTCCTTGGGATCGTTCTAGTGACTCAGCATTACCTTACAACTTTAAAACATCTAATTCTTACAGCGGTATGAATATTTTTATTTTGTGGCTTAGAGCAAAAGAAGCGGGATATAGCCGAAATTCATGGCTGACCTATAACCAAGCCAAAGAACTAGGCGGTCAGGTTCGCAAGGGCGAAAAATCAACAATGGGTATCTTTTATAAAAATGTTGAAACTAAAGATTCTAAAACTAAAGCAGTAGAGGAAAAAGAATTTTACCCAATGGCAAAGGCTTTTTATGTTTTCAATGTTGAGCAGATTGACGGTTTAGAGTTGGAGCAGCTTTTTGAACCTAAAGAATTTAACCCTATAGAAAATGCTGAAAATTTACTTATTGATTCAGGCGTAATGATTAACCACGGAGGCACACGAGCGTTCTACCGTCCTTTAGCTGATTTCATCCAATTACCCGACAAGGAGCGTTTTTCGTGCTCAGAAGATTACTACGCGACCGCGCTGCATGAGCTGGTTCATTCAACAGGAAACAAGCAAAAACTAGATCGTGATATGTCCAATGAGTTTGGTTCTCCTGAATATGCTTTTGAAGAATTAATCGCGGAAATGGGATCTGCTTTTTTAGGTGCTGAGTTGGGTTTGGTGGGTAATGTTCAACATACAAGCTATATTGAAAGCTGGCTTAAAGCGCTGAAGGGAGACAAAAAATTCATCTTTAAAGCAGCCACGCAAGCAAGCAAAGTATTTGAATTTATTTTAAATCAATCTCAAGAAAATAAAGAGGTGGCATAAATGACTAAGAATGAGCTTGAAATAAAAGCAAGCGAGTATTCATGCGGTAAGTACTCGTTACCTGTAAATGAAATCATCTGTGATGACGAATTACGAAAAAAAATATATGAAGGTGAAGACTCTCTAAACAGGATAAAAGAAGAAATCGACTTCTATGCAGCTAAGCATGATTTACAGACAGTAGATGAATGGATAAGGCGCGCACACTCTTTTCATTTAGTTAAAGCTATAAGAAATGTGAGTGTATTTAAAGAGGTCGCCAAGAATAGCATTTTTAACATTATCTTATAAAGGACGTGTATATTTATATACAATTGTATATACTATACACAGTAAACTAAATTATGAGTTCAGAAAAAACACTTATTTGGGTTGGAAGCTCAAAAAACGATTTAATCGAATTTCCTGAAGACGTTATGGATACTATGGGCTACGCCCTGCATTTAGCACAGAATGGGGGAAAGGCGTCATACGCAAAACCTTTGAAAGGTCTTGTCCCTGGAAATTCGATTATAGAAATTGTTGATAATTTTGACAGCGATACTTACCGAGCCGTTTACGCCGTCAAATTCGACGATGCAATTTATGTTTTACACGCCTTTCAGAAGAAATCTAAGAAAGGCATCAAAACACCAAAGCCGGATATTGATCTCATAAAAAGTCGGCTGAAGGACGCTGAAAGTTTATCGAGGCGTCGAATTGAAAATATGAGGGCAAAAAAATGAGAGCAAAATATACTGCAAGTAGTGGTAATGTTTTTGAAGACTTAGGACTTTCTTCACCCGGAGAAAGAAAAACTAAAGCGGAAATTGCTGCACTAATTAATTCACTTATCAGTGATAAATCTCAAACTGAGGCTGCCGAACTTCTCGGAATAACGCAGCCCCAAGTTTCAGATCTGAGTCGCGGGAAATTAAAACATTTTTCTGTTGAGCGACTTTTCGGGCTTCTTTTAAATCTTGGCCACGATGTAGATATTGTGATTAGGAAGGCAGATCAGGACGCAAAAGTAGAAGTAATTGCCGCCTGATAATTTTTAGTCTTCTTCTGCCCGCTTCCAAAAGCGGGTTTTTTTTGGGTGTTTTTTGTAGTTCGCCCCACCTCTGACGAAAGAAATATTCCACTCGTGTCGATGTTAAAAATCGACATTTTGAGTGAAGACGTTGCCGCCCTTTTCACTTGGTTCAACGCCCAGCACCCTTCATTATTTTCTTTGCTTATGCACCCGCTAGCGCGGCCTGTCGGCGGTTTATGCAGAAAAGTTTCGCAGCGAAACTTTTCAGTAGGCGAGTTTCGCTGCGAAACTTTCGCTTTGTTTCGCGCGTTGCTTTTTATTGCCTAATTTACTGGTGTATATTAGGTTATCTTTATGTTATTCAGCTTGTTATACGCGACCTTGTGCGTATATAATAGCGGGAACTCGGGGAATAATTAGTTTTTCTAAATGCTACGCATTAAGAAAATCTAAAATTATTCCGTCTCGAATTAAACGGTTAACTCGCTGTGCTCCTTAACGCGCTGCGCGCCGTTTATTCGATACCCTCGTTCCGCAACAACCAGATTTACCGTTGGTATCTGTTTTTGTGTTGCTTCGTTTCTGTGAGTTTTCTCGATATTATCGAGACACAGAAACACAAGACCGCCTACCTTGTTCGGTGGTCTTTTCAAAAGTTTCGCAGCGAAACTTTTCATTTTTTTCGCTGTGACAGGGTTACTATTTTGCATTGAAATGTGTTGACTTGAATTAGGGATATGTTATTATTTTTGCAGCTTCACAGATTTGCAGTTTTATTTTAACGCTGTAAATTAAACCTAAGGACTTGGATTAAAGAAAAATGAGAAACCCACGGACAAGCAAATTAATAAATCTTACTGGTCAGTCGGTGCGACTTTCAGCTGCCGACAGAACCTTTTTACAAGACTTGTCTCGCCTTGGAATCATCGATTCTCAGACCTCAACTAAAGAACATTATTCGGAATTAAAGGGCGGCTCAGATCGTTCTTTAGACCGCCTATCAAAAGCAGGACTTTTGAAATCCCACGACGTTTATTTACCTAACGGCAAATTCACAAAAGCCTATTCTTTTTCAAACAAAGAAATTGCAAAAGCCTGGGGCGGACAAGTCGCGATGATTGGTGCTCGTAGAATGGAGGTTCACGAACTCATTACTTCGCGTCTTTATTATGAATTAGAACGTCCTCAAGATTTTCGGATTTCATCAAATTTTAATGATTCCGACAAAACCATGCTTGGTCGTTATTGCATGGGAGAGGACGGAAAAGCCACCGCTCCCGATGCAATGTATACCTCAAATTCAGGAGAGCTTGTTTTTGTTGAAGCAGACTCGGGCCACTACAATAAAGCGCAAATTAAGAACAAACAAAATGCTTGGGGTAATTTTCGTCAAGTTTGGGGGCAACCGGCAAAATGCCAATGTCACGTTAAAAGTTCAAATCAAGTCGCAGTTCATAAAATCGTTTAAATAAGGGAGTTATAAAAATGACAAAAATTATTGCAATTACAAATCCAAAAGGCGGTGTGGCAAAATCAACCAGCACAACCGCCCTCGCCTGCATTGCTGGCGAAAAAAATAATGTCTTATTAATAGATCTTGATCCTCAAGGAACATGTACCTATTTAACCAAACAATTTGGGCGGCATGAAAACACCGCTTCGGATATGTTTAAAAACGATCCGTTATTACCGTCTGATTTAGCGATTAAAACTGAATTTGGTTTTGACCTGGTTCCTGCCAGCCCAAACTTGATTAATGCGGTTGATTGGATCGCTTCAACCACGTTAGGTGAACAGCGTCTAAAAATGCTATTCGCTCAAGACAAAGAGCTACAAAAATACGATTATATTTTTATTGATACGGCAGGTGATAAAGGCCGCTTATTAACCTCAGTTATGTTGGCCACTGATTCTATATTAGTGCCTGTTAAACCAAGTGCTGTGGTTTTAAATGACCTGGTTGATTACGTGGGGATGATTAGTGATATTTCCAGTATCCGCGAATCAATGGGTCAAAAGGCTTTAAATGTTGATTCAATTTTCTTTTCAATGGTGGACGGTAGAACCCTTGCCGCGAGAGATAACATTGAGCAGCTTATGGCCGGTTTAGATCAATACCGTGTTGCTGCGACTATGATCCCCTCTTCTACCGCTATTGAAAAAGCGGCCACGAAAATGTCCCCTGTTCCTGCGGCCTATCCAAACGAAAAAGTCTCTCAGTGCTATCAAGATTTATTTAATGAAATATATGGAGCGGTGGCATGAGCTTTAATTTTAATGACGCGCTTAAAAAACGCAAAGAACAATCCGGCGAAAACAAAAAACAACCTGAAAATGAAAATCAGGTTGCGCCTCCTTCGATTGATATTCGCACTTCCAGCCCATCAAGCGACGCTGTATTAGAAAGAATGGAATCGGATCGTATTACTGACTACGTTGTGGATTTATCAATGGATCAGGTTATTCCAGATCCAGAACAACCAAGAACAGTTTTTGAAAAAATTGAAGAACGCGCCGCGAGTATAAAGACTCATAAACAAACGACCCCTATTGAGGTTCGTTCGGTTGAAAACGGCAAATATATGATTATAGATGGTGAATGCCGTTATAGAGCAAAACTATTATTAGCTGAACAAGAGCCCAGCGAAACGATTCATAAAACAATTAAGGCGATTGTAATAAGTGAGGGTGTTGCTACAGAAGAAGAACGGCTAACTCGACAGCTAATTACTTTTATTCATAAAGAAAATATTCCGCAAATGGATCTTGCTAAAGCTTATGAAAATTTAAAAAATCTCAAAGGTTTTAAAACAGATATTGAATTGGCTGGTTTTTTACATAAATCAAAAGGGCACGTTTCAAAAGTAATGAAGCTTTTAAAGCTTAGTCCAGAGGAACAAGCACTAATTGAATCAGGGCAAATTAGCGTAAGAGAAGTACAAGAATCAAGCGGTAAAGAAGCCATTAAAAATGTAGTGAAAAAGGAGGCTGGGAAAAAAGTAGAGCGCGTTGCAAAACTTTCTATTCCTTTAGATAGCGCAAAACAAATTGTTTTACTGATGCAAAATCTCGCTGAAAAAAATAACTTAAGCCCGATTCTGGTAGAAGGTGAACCCACTAAAAAAGAACTTCTCGCCATTATCGAAACGCGCATGGCTGATATTACAGAGAAAGTTTTAGATTAATGAACAACGCTCAAAACATATCCGAACCTAAAAAAACACTTTTAAAAGTGCTTGCAAGGCTTCATTTTGCGACTGTTCCGCAATTGGCTTACTGGCATAAAGATTGTCACGAGTCGCGTATTTACGACCATTTAAACCAGCTTATTAAACTTGATTTGGTCGAGGTGTATAAAGCAAAAAAACCTTATATTTATTCACCGACTCGAAACGGTTTTAGAGCGGGTGGACTTACGCCACCCAGAGGCTCAAGAAATTATACCTGGTCAGTTATGACTCATAGAGTTCATCTAAACGAGTCAGAAATTAAACTCAGAAAACACTATCCTGAATTTAAGTTTTTACCAAGAAAAAACACCATTAAATATGGTGTAAACCCGTCTTTTTGCGAACATTACGGCATGGGGAACGGTAAAAGAATAATGATGTTACTCGATGATTATTTAATGGATTCAAAAAAAATCAAACAAACTTTAGAAAGAGATCATAAACCTGATCCGCGATTTTTTGATATTAAAAAATCAAAAATTAATAAGTGGCCTGAAATTTCAGATATATATGTTGTTGGGTCTATCGACGAACAACAATATGAAAACCACAAAGCTTTTATTATGAAACATAAAATAGAGGCAAAACTTTTAAAAGTGCCTACTTTTTGGGGTTAAAAAGAGAATAATAATATGGAAATTAATAATTTATCAGGCTGCGAACTAGCGGCTTTAATAGAAAAAATTGGATACAAAAACATTGTTCTTTTTTCTGACACTTACGAGCTGTTTAAACAATTTACTACCGAGACTATTATTGATTCAATTTGTAATGATAATGATCGAGATATTGAGTTAATAATTACAGAGCTTTTTAACTCAAACATTATATTACTGAGCGACAAGGAAGACGTTCTTAATAATAAAATGAAACGCTTACTGGACGAGGTTCGCGCGTAAAGTAACTTTTACGTAATTTAAATAGATATGATACTTTTACTTTATATAACATTAATTATCTTCTCGATTGACGCGCTGGCCTACGCTGTCTTTTTCGGTTCGTGGATATTTTATATCGTTTCAGTTTTATTATTTGTTTCGTTCGTCCTTATATTAAGACATAAAAACAATGCTCAAACAAAAGTTAGTATTGAGGGCTGGAAAATTGGTCCAGCTTTAGAGCTAACCGATCCAGATAATCCTCAAAAAATTGAAAATGCAGTTTTTCCAACCAAGGCTCTTAATCTTGGCGTTTTAATTTTAGGCGGCCCAGGCTCCGGTAAAACAGAGTTATA
>Ga0316204_10003274_pt1 | contig 33075 bp, 30 predicted proteins | sample 6monrhotite_MG_2_FD_205661 | JGI IMG/M metagenome (GOLD analysis project Ga0316204, IMG submission 205661) | Microbial mat bacterial communities from mineral coupon in-situ incubated in ocean water Damariscotta River, Maine, United States -... | ecosystem: Environmental > Aquatic > Marine >... | reverse complement strand
TGGCTCGGTATTCATCGGATTTTATTCGGCTGACAAGCTCTCCGGTGCGTTTCCGGCTCTGGCCTGTGCCTATGATGCCCAGACAGCCGACTACTGTGTTTTGATTCCACTGCAGCATCAGTTTGGTCACCTGTTGGGCCCTGCAATCAATGCCGGTGCATTCGGTATGAGTGTGATCATGCCGATTCTTACCACGCTGGCTACATTCCTGATCCTTTTTGTACTGCTGAACAAGGCCTTCTGTGGATGGCTCTGTCCTCTGGGTTTTTTCCAGGAAGTGTTGGGCATGATAGGCCAGAAGCTGCGCCTGAACCGCACCGATTCGCTGGATTCAAAGCTGGTAGACCGTATTCGACCTGCCAAATGGTTGATGCTGGGGCTGTTGGTGGTGCTCTTTCCGCTGGCTTCGGGTATGGGCTTTGCAGGTCATGAACTGGGTGACCCGTTCTGTAAAATATGCCCCAGCCGCATCCTGACTTCACTGGCCGCAGGACAACTGAACCAGCTGTACATCGATACCTCTTCGACAGGATATATGATCCTCTCCATTATCGCCGATACCTTTTTCGGTCTGATTCTGGTGCTTTCGTTAACCATGCGTCAGCCGTTCTGTCGCATCTGTCCAATGCTTGCACTGCATGCGATGTTCAGAAAGGTAGGTCTGGTCAGGCTGGTGAAGAATTACACGCCACGTTGCGATAAGTGTGGTCTGTGTGCCAAGGCATGTCCGATGGATATTCGTGAAATTCATACATCCAAAGAGAAGGATATACTTTTCCCTGATTGCACCTTATGCGGTCGCTGTGTGGAGTTTTGCCCTGACAAGGATGTGATGACGATGAAGTATGCGGTGATTCCTATTATTGTTTCTGATCCGCAATATTTCAAAGAGCGCAACCGTGCCCAGAAGGCATGGGAAGGCAAGCAGAAGCCTTCCCGTCGAGCAAAAAAGGCGTAACGGTGGAGGTACTTTTCTCCTCTATGCTGGCGACATTCATTATCGGCCTCTCATTCGGTGCCGGTGCATGCATGTTTACCTGTATTCCGACGCTCGGTGTTATGTTGTTGGCTCAGGATATCGGTGCCAAAGAGACATCACTGCAGACCTTCCGTTTTAATATGGGACGCATGAGTGCATATGCACTGCTGACGTCTGTTTCCGGGTTCATCGGTGCCTCATTGGTAGGTATGCTGGAGATTGCTCATGCCAACCTGGTTTTTGCTGTGATGCTGCTGTTCAGCGCTATATTACTGTGGCGCAAAGGTAAGGTGGCAGGTTGCTCCAGTGGCCAGAAGAAGCAGTTCAGGGCCGGCCTGTTCGGTATGGGCTTCGCAATGGGGCTTCGTCCCTGTATACCGCTGGCCGGTGTTATGGCGGCATCAGCTGCAACCGGTTCAGCTGCCTATGGTCTATTGCTGGGTCTCTCTTTCGGGGCAGGTGCGATTGTGGTTCCACAACTGGTCTTTGGTTACGGGTTGGGACGAGCAGGTAGTGAAATCCGTTCACAGCTCAGAGGCAGACAGCAGCAGTTGGCAAGAATCGGGGCATCGGTGCTGGCCTTTGTCGGTGTTGGTGTAGGCATGGGCTGGATATCATTGTAGGGCGATGAGAACTGTCGCTTAGCTCAGTGCCCGGTGCGACAATTTGTCGCATCACTGTTTGTGGTGATATGCACTACTTTACCCGCACGAGAGGTAGTCGTGGTATGAAAAGACGATATCAGTATGCGCTGATAGGCATGGGTGTAGTACCTTTGTTTGCCTATTTTACGGTGCATGGCCGCAGCAGTGACGTAGGTTTATTACATTATATCGCGCCAATGGCTGTTGGAGCTGTTGCCGGTTTTCTGATTGGATTTTTGCATGACCGTATTCGGGATCATCTACAGCAGATGCATGATATTCTGGATGCAGCTGTATTTGGAATGCTGCAGTGTAATGCACAGGGTGAAATCCTGTTTGCCAATCGCTCCATTTGCAACAGCCTTAATGTCCATGAAAAAGATTTATTGGGCCATGTTTTTTGGGAAAATATTAGGGATCCTTTAAAGAAAAAAGAGTTACAGGAATCATTTTCTACTCTCGTACGTTTGCGTATTCGTCCTGCAGCAACGGTGATCTCCCTCCTCTCACCTGGTGGGAGCAAAATGAAAGCAGAGCTGCACTGGTCTTATCAGCATTACGGTGGAGATAAGGGAATTTATGTTGCCACACTTATTGATGTTGGCAGCCAGCTGCGGTCGCAGCACCTGTTAAACCGCTTTGCGCAGGTTGTAGAGCATACGAAAGAGTTGGTTCTGATCACAGACTCTAAGGGAACAATCGAATACGTGAATCCGGCACTCGTAAGCATGACGGGTTATTCACCTGATGAGTTGTTGGGTAAGAAATCATCGATATTGAATAGTGCAGCCCAGAATGATTCATATTACAAAGAGATGTGGTCGGCTATTAGTGCAGGCAAGAGGTGGAGCGGTTCGCTGGTCGATAGACGCAAGGATGGCAGTTTCTATCCGGTTGAATCGACGATACAGCCTATTTTTGGTGATTCCAATGAGATTGTTGCCTATGTGAACATTCAGCATGACCAATCAGAAACGCGGGAGCTTGAAGAGCAGCTGCGCCAGGAACAGAAGATGGGTGCGATTGGAACGATGCTGGGAGGTGTCGCTCACGACGTTAATAACGTCGTGGAAGGTATTATGGCGAATGTATCTTTGGCGAAAAGGAAATCCAAAGACAATGGTGACGTGATTCAGCAGCTGTCAGATATTGAGAAGCTGGGGGGACAGGCAACGGAGATGATTCGGCAGCTGCTTTCCTTTGCCCGAAATGACTCTCCAGGCATGAAACGACTTGCCCTTAACAGCTTTTTGGGTGAGGCATTCAGGCTTACATCTTTTGCAGCGCCCAAAGATGTCCGGTTAGATTTACATCTGCCTGAGGAGAAGATCTTTGTTAAGGGGGAGAGTACGCAGTTACAACAGGTGATTCTCAACCTGGTCAATAATGCGTCTGATGCAGTTGAAGACTGTGAAAACCCTGAAATCACGATTACGCTTGAGCCATTTGTCGCAAACAACTGGTTTAAAGAGAAGCATGGTCTTGAGCAGAGTTTCTTTGCCCGACTGAGTGTGAAAGACAATGGCCACGGCATAGCACCGGAAAAGCTTGATAAGGTCTTCAAACCATTTTTTACAACCAAGAGAGCAGGTCAGGGCACAGGGCTTGGACTTGCTGTGGTTGCCAGAACCATCGAGATGCATGGTGGTGTGATACTGGTCAGTAGTGAACAGGAAAACGGTTGTGTATTCCATATCTATCTTCCGGCAGAAGAGATGGTCGATCATAAACAGGCAGAGGCCTGTGGAGAAAGACGTTCGGATGATGATCAGACGATTCTTCTGGTAGATGACCAGACAGATATACGTGGGCCTGTTGCTGAATCACTACGCATGAGTGGCTACAAGGTTTTGGAGGCTGGTGACGGGCAAGAGGGTGTTGATATGTATAGATCGCATCAGCCCGATATTGATCTGTTGATTACTGATATTCAGATGCCGGTAAAAAATGGCATAGATCAGGTCAGGGAGATTCGTCATCTGTGCGCATCTGTTCCGGTTCTCTTCATGACAGGCAATGACAAAGAGGACGCGCACAAAGGTATAGCTGAATTCAGTAATAGTTATTTGATCAGCAAACCCTTTCCATTCCATTCCCTTGATGAATATATTGCACGGTTGCTGCTGGAGTCTTCTGAAATTCATTGATTACAGGCCGAGGTTTCATCGCTGGGGTGTAACGATATTCTTGCTGTGAACGGCGTGAATAACTAATCGCTTGCAGAGTGTACGTTCGTACACCATACTGCACCCATGGTAAACAAAGATCCCTTTTATCTCGGTAGACTGCAGGACTATTACGCCCTGCACCGTCTGATTCCCTCCTATGCCGAGATCGCAGCCCTTGTCGGTGTGAGTAAGCAGGGTGCCGTGAAATTTATCGATCGCATGATTTTTGCCGGTTATATCAGCAAGGCTCCCGGTGGCCGTCTGTCTCCGGCAAATATGTTCTTTGCCCGCCCCCATGTGGGCAAAGCACCTGCCGGATTTGCCAGTCCTGCAACCGAAGCATTGGGTGATGCCATCACGATCGATGACTATCTGGTTGAACATCCCTCCAAAACAGTATTGGTCGAGGTGCGTGGCGAATCCATGATAGATGCAGGCATTCACGATGGCGACTTCCTGATCGTGGAGCGTAATACAAACCCGTCCATTGGCAAGGCGGTTGTAGCCATCGTTGATGGTGATTTTACTATTAAATATCTGCGCTCGGGCAAGCAGGGGATGTACCTGGAGCCGGCCAATGCTGATTATCCTGACATCTACCCTGAAAGTTCGCTGGACATCTACGGCGAGGTTGTCGGTCAGTTCCGTAAATTCTAAAAACCTTTTTCACCGCAGAGTAGGCAGGGGGAAAAAACGGGTTTTGGAATGTGCATGCTTGACGGGATATTTGTGCAGATGATAAGCGTATATGGTTTATCTAACAAAAAAACTTGTCTTTCCTCTGCGGTGAGCAGCCTTGATGAAAATGCTGAGTAACTGGTCCAATGCCATTGCTCATGTGGATTGTGATGCCTTTTATGCATCCTGTGAGGCAGCACGGCATCCGGAACTGAAGGGGAGTGCTATCTGTGTACTCTCAAGTCAGGATGCGATTGTGGTGGCTAAATCCTATGCGGCCAAGGCGCTGGGTGTTACCACGGGTATGCCTGTGTGGGAGGCGAAAAAGATTGCCCCGCAGGTGGTCTGTCTTGCTGCCGATTTCCGCTATTATGGGCAGGTATCCGGTAAGCTGTTCGCTATTCTCCGGCGTTATAGTCCTGATGTAGAAGTGTATTCGATCGATGAAGGGTTTATGGATATGAGTGCTGTTCCTGCCCTGTGGCATCAGTCATTTCAGCAGCTGGCTGATGAGATCCGTTTGACCATTGCCTGTGAAACGGGGATCACCGCCTCTGTTGGTATCGCCACAACACGCACGCTGGCCAAGATGGCTTCGGAATCGAACAAGCCGAACGGAACCATGGTGGTGCGGTTCAGTCAGATTGTACCCTTTCTACATGGTATTGCCGTATCCGATATTCCGGGGATAGGGCGTAACAGGGCAGCGCAGTTAAACCGATTCAATATTCACACAGCACTGGAGTTTTCCCGTATGGATGAGCTGCTAATGCAGCAGCTTCTGGGGCGATCTGGCATGGTTTTGAAGCAGGAGCTGACTGGCTTCCCGGTGTTGGGCATAGAAACAGAGCCGCCTTTGCCAAAAAGTGTCTCCCGTACAGCCTCCATGGGGCAGCAGGTCCAGCTCAGGGAGGTGGTGTCAGCACATCTCTCCTATCATACCATGCGCCTGGTTTCCGAGCTGGTGGCAAAACAGCTGTTGGCGCGACATATCCATCTGTTTCTTACCCTTGCCAGTTATGAGAAACGTACCAGCAATGTTTGTCTTGATGTTCCTACCAACAGCCTGAAACGAATCACCATAGCTGTGAGGCAGGGGATGAAGCAGATGTTCAGGCGGGGGGAGAGTTATCGTGCCTGCGGTGTTGTAGCTACCCGGATTAGTAGCAGCCATTCGCAGACGCCTGATCTGTTTGGTTTGACGGGTGAGGATGAGCGGCAGACTGAACTGATGTCGGTGGTGAATCGTATTAATAAAAAGTATGGTACTGGTAGTGTGTCGCTTGCAGCCGTACGATTGATAAAACAGAAAAAGATCAGACCACGGTTTCAATATCCACTGCTTATTGCTCACTGAATCAAAGAGAGTCGAGCTATTCCCTGAATGTCCGGTTTTGGTGGTGGTCTCAACTGATCGTTACAACACTTTATCTTATAGCCCAAAGATGGAGTGTAGCTTATGTCATATCGAATCCGAATCAAATACACAGATAAACAGAAGGTAGATATATGGGATCGCTGGAAGCGCGGTGAATCTCTAAATTCGATCGGCAGGCTCTTTGATCGAGGCTCATCCTCGATCTTTACCCTGTTAGCTCCCACAGGCGGGATTCGTCCTGCTCCAAGGAAACGTTCAGGGAGCGCCCTCACCCTTTCCGAGCGTGAAGAGATATCCAGAGGACTGGCTACCAGGCAATCGATGCGATGGATTGCATCTAATCTGGATCGTTCCCCTTCCACAATCAGCAGGGAAATCAGGCGCAACGGTGGCCGGGACAACTATCGCGCCAGTCGAGCTGATCAATCAACATGGGATAGAGCACATCGTCCGAAATCATGTAAGCTGGCATGTAACCCTGAGTTGAGAGATGCTGCCTCCATTAAGCTGAAACTGGAGTGGTCGCCCCAACAGGTATCCGGTTGGCTCAAGCATGAATATGCAGAAAATGAGGAGATGCAGGTGTCGCACGAAACGATCTACAAAACCCTGTTTATCCAGGCCAGAGGCGCTCTGAAGAAGGAACTTCAACAGCATTTGCGTTCCAGGCGAGCCATTCGCAGATCGGTTCACACGGGCAAAGAAGGAGACAAGCGCGGCCAGATTCCGGACATGGTGACAATCAGCGAACGCCCTGCATCGGTTGAAGACCGGGCGCTTCCTGATCATTGGGAAGGCGATCTGATTGCCGGCTCCAACAACAGTTACATTGCTACGCTGGTGGAGCGGCACACTCGTTACGTGATGCTGATGAAGGTGGATGACAGAAAGACAGAGACGGTAATCAATGCCCTGATCGAACATAGCAAGCGATTGCCTGATGAACTGTACAAATCGCTGACCTGGGATCGGGGTAAAGAGCTGAGCGATCATAAGCGATTTACCCTGGCGACTGATGTTAAAATCTATTTCTGTGACCCAAACAGCCCGTGGCAACGTGGCTCCAATGAAAATACCAATGGATTACTCCGCCAGTATTTTCCGAAAGGAACCGACCTGTCGGTTCATTCACAGGAGCATCTGGACTTTGTTGCCAGACGTCTAAATGAGCGACCAAGAATGACCTTGAATTATGAAGCGCCAGCGGCAAGATTTAATGCTTGTGTTGCATCGACCGTTTGAACTGGCAACCCATAGCAGTCATTCATTAGGCCCAAATTTTAGACTAGAATCGACATTCCTTGGGAGGGGATATGAAAATAAAATCAGTTATTGCATCTTTGGTTGTGTTATTTGTGTCGGTTGGTTGTGCAAGTTCGCCCGATTACAGTAAACCAATCTCAAAAGGTAAAGCTACAATTTCCGGTACCTTTGCTGATCTCGCATCATTTTATACAGACAATAATGCGCATGTGAGAATTCAAAGTATTGATGGGGAGAAATACGGTGTTTTTAACGGATCAACGGACCCAATTAACATTTCTCCGGGCACCCATTCACTTGAATTGTTTGTCTCAAACCAATCAGCTATTAGTGAGTTTACCTATAAATTGAATGCTGAGGGAGGGAGGAGGTATCAACTGAAAGCCACTCTGGCTGACAACCAATTTCATGTTCGCCTTTTGGACATAAGCATCCCTGATAAGGAATTGCTAGTTTCCAGCAAGAAAATAGGGATTGATAGAGTCGAGAAGCCAGTCCTTGTTTATTAACTACAGCGCCTGTCTTTTGTATTGTGGTTCAGGGGCCGTGGCGCTGGTAGGAATACAGCATAAAATCCGGAGTTCTATTCTATGAATACATAGTATGTTGTGAGCAGACCTGAATAAACGGATTGTTCTTGCAATTTTCCGAGCTTTTAGCTAGAAAGCGCGCCCGCTCAGACGAGTGGAATTCGCACACTGTCCAAACCAATTGTGCCCTAACGGGTGGTGGACGGTGGAGGAAAATAACAATCGGAGGACTTCAATGTCTCAATTTACTATGAAACAGCTGCTCGAAGCAGGTGTTCACTTTGGTCACCAGACCCGTCGCTGGAACCCGAAAATGGCTCCATATATCTTCGGTCAGCGTAACGGCATCCACATTATTGATCTGCAGAAAACTCTGCGTATGGCTAACGAAGGTTATTCATTCATGCATGCACTGGCAGCAGCCGGTGGTCGCGTACTGTTTGTAGGAACCAAGCGCCAGGCCCGTGAAGCTGTGAAGACAGAATCACTTCGTGCAGGTCAGTATTATGTGAACCATCGCTGGCTTGGTGGTACACTGACCAACTTCGCAACCGTTCAGCAGTCTGTTCGCAAGATGAAAGATCTGCAGCGCCAGAAAGAAGAGGGTGTGTTTGAACTGATCACAAAGAAAGAAGCACTGCAGCTTCAGCGTCAGCTGGATAAATTGGAGCGCTCTCTCGGCGGTATCAAGGACATGGTTGATCTGCCGGATTGCCTGTTCGTGGTTGACGTTCGTAAGGAAGAGCTGGCTGTGAAAGAAGCGCAGAAGCTGGGTATCCCGGTTGTAGCCGTTGTGGATACGAACTGTGATCCATCAGGTATTGATTATATCATTCCTGGTAATGACGATGCGATTCGTGCGGTGGGCCTGTTCTGCGGCAAGATTGCTGATGCGCTGCTTGAAGGTACTGAAGCATGGCAGCTGGAAAACGCAGAAGATGGCGATGATGTTGTTGAAGCTATGTCTGTAGCTACTGAAGAAGCTGCTGAAGATACAGCAGCTGAAGCTTAATTAGAAAAGATACGGAGAGAAATAGAATGGGCATTACCGCTGCAGATGTAAAAAAACTGCGTGACATTAGTGGTGCAGGCATGATGGACTGCAAGAAAGCATTGAATGAAACCAATGGTGACATCGATGCTGCTGTTGATTTTCTGCGCAAGAAAGGTTTGGGCGCTGCTTCCAAAAAAGCTGGCCGTATTGCAGCTGAAGGTGTTGTAGTTTCAGTTTCCGAAGGCAATAAAGGCGTAGTACTGGAAGTGAATGCTGAAACTGACTTCGTAAGCAAGAACGACCAGTTTGTGGGCTTTGTGAATGCCGTTGCCAAGCTGATTATGGATAAGAATCCAGCTGACGTGGCAGCTTTGCTGGCAAGCGACTTTGATGGTGACCTCACTGTTGAACAAGCACTGTCTCAGTTGATCGCAACCATCGGTGAGAACATGAGCATTCGTCGTTTTGACCGTGTTGAAGTAAGCGGCACTGCAGCTGCATACGTACATGGCGCTGGCAAAATCGGCGTGCTGGTCGGTATCGACGGCGATGTGGATGCAGGGCTGGCCCGTGGTGTAGCTATGCATGTTGCAGCTGCTAATCCGAAGTTTATCTCTCGTGATGATGTTGATGCAGCGACTGTAGAGCGTGAGCGTGCTGTATTGTCGGAACGTGCGATTGCCAGTGGCAAGCCTGAAGCGATAGTTGATAAAATCGTTGCCGGTCAGCTGAGTAAGTTCTATTCCGAGATTTGTCTGCTGGAGCAGGATTTCGTGATGGATACCGACCAGAAGGTTGGTAAAGCGCTGGGTGATGCTAAAGTCGTATCCATGTCCCGTTTCGGGCTTGGTGAAGGCATCGAGAAGAAAGAAGAAGACTTCGCTGCAGAAGTCGCTGCACAGATTCAGGGCAGCTGACAGCAGATGAGTAATACGAACCGCGAAAGCCTTGAGCAGAGCCACTATAAGCGGGTGCTGCTCAAGCTTTCCGGTGAAGTATTGATGGGTGATACCGCATTCGGTGTTGACCCTGACACCATCAACAGACTCGCTCGAGAGTTGATTGAAGTGCAGGCCAGCGGAGTGGAGCTGGCCATCGTCATCGGCGGAGGAAATATTTTCCGTGGCATGAGCGGAACTGCATCCGGCATGGATCGTGCCAGTGCAGATTACATGGGTATGCTGGCCACCATGATGAACTCTATTGCGTTGCAGGACGCTATCGAACGTCACGGTGCAACCGTGCGTGTGATTTCTGCTTTGCATATCCGTGAGGTTGCAGAGCCTTATATACGTCGCCGTGCAGTGCGACACCTGGAGAAGGGTCGCATACTTATCTTTGCAGCCGGAACCGGGAATCCCTATTTTACGACTGACACCGCAGCGAGTCTGCGTGCCATGGAAATCCAGGCTGACGCTGTGCTTAAGGGCACGAAAGTGGACGGGGTTTATACCTCTGATCCGGCCAAGCATGCAGATGCCGTACGATATGATACACTTACATTTACCGAAGCATTGACCAAGCGCCTTGGCGTGATGGATGCGACAGCAATGTCTCTTTGCCGTGATAATCAGATGCCGATCGTGGTATTTGATGTGACAACGCCGGGGCAGATGCTAAAAGCAGTAGCAGGTGAGCCTGTCGGCACACTGGTTCAAGAGGGGTAAACATGTTTAAAGATATGGAAGCCAGAATGGAAAAATCCATTTCATCATTGAAATCCGAGTTGGCTACAATTCGTACAGGGCGAGCCAATGCTGCACTGCTTGATCATGTCAGAATCTCTTATTATGGATCGGAAGTGCCGGTCTCCCAGATTGGTAATATCTCGGTTCCTGAGCCGCGCATGCTGATGATCTCCCCGTGGGAAAAAACCATCCTGGGTGATCTGGAAAAAGCAATTCTGAAATCTGACCTTGGTTTAACACCGAGCAATGATGGGGATGTGGTTCGTATTATTCTGCCTGAACTGACAGAAGATCGTCGTAAAGATCTGGTGAAACAGGTCAAATCCGTTGGTGAAAAAGCCAAGGTGTCGGTCCGTAATATTCGCCGTGATGCCAATGATGATGTGAAGAAACAGGTGAAGGATGAGGGTCTTCCTGAAGATGAAAGCAAACGCCTTCAGGATCAGATTCAGAAAATTACCGATCGTTTCATTGCCGAAGTCGATAAGGTTGTTGAACATAAAGAAAGCGATATTCTGACTGTTTGATGTCGCCATCCATTCCGATGGAACAATCTAAGCTTATACCCTGCCATGTTGGCATCATTATGGATGGCAATGGGCGCTGGGCGAAGCTGCGGGGTAAAGGGCGCCTTGAAGGGCATAAGCAGGGTGCCGAGGTTGCCCGTGATGTGGTGGAGTGGGCCAAGGATCTCGGGATTAGACAGCTTTCACTGTATGCCTTTTCCACTGAAAACTGGGATAGACCCAAGCTTGAAGTGCGTGGCCTGATGAGTCTGCTTTCCATACTCCTGCCAAAAACACTGCCGGATATGATGCGTAATGGTGTGCGTTTTCGTGTGCTGGGAGACATTGCTCCCTTGCCCGGCAGTGCCAGACGTGCGGTTGAAAAAGCGATCTCTGAGACACAGTTCAATTCTGCGATAGATCTGGTTCTTTGCCTGAACTATGGCGGTCAGCAGGAGATCCTGGCAGGCGTACGTCAGGCTAGTGAATGGGTTGCTTCACAGGATGATGCAGAATCTGCATGGAAATCACTGACGCCTGATCGCTTCCGTAGCATGATGTGGCGTCATGACCTTGCACCACTGGATCTGCTTATTCGAACCGGTGGGGAGCGTCGGATTTCCAACTTTCACCTCTGGGATGCAGCTTATGCGGAGCTCTATTTCAGTGATGTTTACTGGCCTGATTTTTCCAAGCAGGATTTGCAGGATGCACTGAATGACTATGCATCACGTGAGCGTCGTTATGGCAAGACCGGCGAACAGGTTAGCTGATGAGCGAATTATCAAAACGTATTATCACGGCTCTGGTGCTGCTGACCTTGGTATGGGGCTGGTATTTTCATCTCTCATCACCCTGGTTTGGGTTGGTACTGTCACTGATTGGTCTGGTCGCCAGTTGTGAAATAGTGCTGATGATGAAGCTGCGCAAGCCGCTTGTGTATATGTTCTCAGCCGCTGTGATGTGGGCTCTGTTTGCCTGGTCTGCAGATATCAGCTGGTTATTGTTTGGCAGTTTTGCCTGGTTTTTCTCTTTTGTGATGATTTCACGACATGAACAGGGTTCATTTGCGGACTTTTTTGCCGCTATATGGCTGTTGTCATGGGTTTTCCTGTTTGCGCTGACGATTGCGGAAACACATGCAACCGCCCTTGGACAGTCGCTGGTGATTGGCGCCTGTCTTGCGGTCTGGACATCAGATACGGCTGCTTATTTTGTGGGTAAAAAGTGGGGGCGTCGCAAGCTTTGTCCAGCCATCAGTCCCGGGAAATCTGTTGAAGGAGCACTGGGTGCAATGCTGTTTGCAGTACCGGTTGCTGTTATCTGTTGGGTGAGCTGGGATGTTTTACCTGTCGCTCTTGCCCTGGCTCTTGCTTGTGTTGTGGTGATTGCCGGTATCCTGGGCGATCTGTCTGAATCTTCAGTGAAAAGGCTTGCCGGAGCAAAGGATAGCGGGCAATGGTTACCAGGCCATGGCGGCATTCTTGACCGTATCGATGCTATTATCATGGCTGTACCGATCAGCTGGTTGTTGTGGAGACTGGTATGAAACGAATGACAGTGTTGGGTGCAACCGGTTCCATTGGTTGCAGTACGGCCGATGTAATGCAGAGACATCCTGATAAGTTCTCTGCCTTTGCTCTTGTGGGCCACCAGAATGATGAAAAAATGCTGGAGCTGGCACAGCAGCTTCACCCTGAATGGGTGGTGATGACAGATGCGGCTGCGGCACATCGTTTGCAGGGGAGTCTGCCGTCAGGTGTCCGCCTTGAATCAGGCATGGATGCAGCCATAGAGCTTTCTGCTGCGGCTGAAACGGATATGGTGATGGCAGCCATGGTAGGCTCTGCCGGATTGCCTGCAACATTATCGGCGGTCAATGCTGGTAAGCGCGTAGGTTTGGCAAATAAAGAGTGTCTGGTTACAGCTGGCAATATCTTTATGCAAGCAGCCAGAGATTCCGGTGCAGATATTGTGCCTGTAGATTCTGAACATGCTGCGGTTCATCAATGCCTGCAGGGGCATGATGGTGATTCGGTGACTCAGGTGATTCTGACCGCATCCGGTGGCCCATTCAGGGAGTGTGACCCCTCCACATTACATGCGGTAACACCGGAAGAGGCTATAGCACACCCGAACTGGGATATGGGAGCCAAGATCAGTGTGGATTCCGCAACGATGATGAACAAAGCGCTGGAATTGATCGAAGCCCGTTGGTTGTTTGATCTCTCTCCTGAACAGTTATCAGCGGTGATTCATCCTGAGAGTATCGTGCATGCCATGGTGGAGTATTGTGATGGATCGGTTCTGGCGCAAATGGCCATGCCGGATATGCGTATGCCGATTGCATATGCCATGCAGACAGAACCGAGGCTGGAGAGTGGTATCCCATGGTTGGATCTGGCCAAAACTGGTACGTTGAATTTTCAGGCTGTGGATAATGAGCGTTTCCCGGCCATGGCGCTGGTGCGCGATGTGATGCGTGGTGAGGATTCTTTGTCTATTGCATTAAATGCGGCTAATGAGGTGGCAAATGCCGCATTCAGGGCCAGAGCTATTCGTTTTACCGATATAGTCAGCACAGTAGAAAAGGTACTCTCAAGGGTGGATAATGTACCCGTGGGCACTCTTGATGAAGTATGGTTGCATGACGAACATGCTAGGGGTCTGGCAAACGAGGTGATTGCAGCATGATTGAAATATTACATACGACGCTGGCATTTGTCGTCGCAATTGCACTGCTTATTGCGGTGCATGAGTACGGACATTTTTCTGTTGCCCGCAGGCTTGGTATCAAGGTTGAGAAGTTCTCTATCGGCTTTGGTCCTGCGTTGTTTTCGTGGCGTAGCAGGGATGGTGAGGTGCAATACGTTATTGCAGCCATTCCGCTGGGTGGATATGTGAAGATGTTGGGGGAAAACCCTGATGAGCAGGAGGAGGGTTCCGCTGGCGCATTATCAGAAGCCGACAGGAAGCGGGCATTTAATCTGCAGCCGGTGTGGAAGCGGGCAGCAGTGGCTGCAGCAGGGCCTGCATATAATTTCTTTTTTGCTATTTTCGCCTATATGGTGGTTGCATGGTTAGGACAATCTGTATTACCAACCATTATTGGTCATGTCGCGCCGGCATCCGTTGCCGAGCAGTCGGGTATGCAGGTTGGCGATCGTGTGGTTGCAATACAAGGGCGTGAGGTTCACTCCTGGCAACAGATGGAAGAGCTGTTAAAGCATAGGGTGGGGGCTGATGCCGAGCTCCAGATCAGCAGGGATGAGCAGTTGACTACAGTTCATGTCCAGCTCCCTCTGCAGGAGAAAGATCCGCTGCTGATTGATGTGGCAGGTCAGGTACTCGGATTTACACCCGGCTTGCTTGTCAGTGTTGAAGATGTTGTGGTCGATTCACCGGCCCAGAACGCAGGACTGCTCAAGGGTGATGTGGTTCAGCAGATTAATGGCCGGGAAGTCGGTAACGTCAATCAGTTTATAGATCAGGTAAAAGATCATGCCGGGCAGACTGTGGCTATTGTGGTTAAGCGTGGACAGACCTTGCTTGAGTTGCAGGTGATTCCCGATGAAGATCAGAATAAACAGGGGCGGATTGGCGTTAGGCTTTCAAGCCAGGCCGTACACGGTACAGAACTATACCGTATGAGTCTTGGAGAAGGCATCAGTTATGGTTTTGTTCGCACCTGGGAGATGACAGCTTTAACACTTGGCGTATTTTCCAAAATGGTGACGTCGACCATTTCACCGGATAATCTGGGTGGGCCTATCGCCATCGCGCAGCTGGCCGGAAAAACAGCGGAGATGGGACTGGTCTACTTTCTGAGCTTTCTGGCTCTGATTTCAGTGAATTTAGGTGTATTAAACTTGTTGCCAATTCCTGTCCTGGATGGTGGTCTTCTGGTCTATCTGGGTTTAGAAAAATTGCGTGGAAAAGCACTGTCACCAAAGTTTCTGGAAATTACACAGTTCATAGGTCTGGTTTTGATTATCTCATTGATGGTCTTTGCCTTTTATAATGACCTGTCTCGACTATTCAGGGGATAAAATGTTTAGCTCATTAAAACGTTGTATGATTTTTTCAGGGGTGGTTCTGGCGACCTTTTTGTCTCTACAGGTAGCTTTGGCTGCAGAAGAGACAGCAGTTTCGCAGATTGTTTCTATCGATGTACAGGGCAATCGTTTCGTTGAGAAGGAAACGATAGTAGCCAAGATGGGAGCAAAAGTCGGTGAAGCTCTGGACAGGCGTCAGCTGAGCAAGGATGTGCGCACCTTACATAGACTGGGTTTCTTCTCTGATGTTCGTTTTACTGGAACCCGAACAGAGCAGGGAATCCACCTGGTCTGTCATGTGAAAGAGTACCCGTTGATTGCCGATGTTAAAATAGAAGGCAATGATGAGCATGCGACCAAAGACATGCAGTTGCGTATGAAATTAAGGCCTGGCCGCATCTTTAGTCCCCGTAATCAGCAATCTGATCGCAATAACATTCGCAAGGGTTACCTCAAAGATGGGTTTTATCAGGTTGATGTTCAATTTTCCGCCACACAGCGCAAAGATGGAAGGGTTGACCTTCTGGTCAATATCAACGAAGGCGAAGTCACGCGGATCAGTCGCATTCGCTTCATTGGGAACAGTGCTTTCAGTGATCAGACACTGCGTTCCGAGATTGCATCAAGACAGATAGATCTGATGACCTGGATTACGGATAAGGATGTTTTTGATCAGAACCGGTTTGCTGCTGATACTCAGCTTCTGCAACAGTTTTACCTGAATAACGGTTATCTTGATATGAAGGTTGAGTCAACGAATCTGGCCATGTCTTCGGATAAGAAGACTTTTGATCTTACTTTAAGCATACATGAAGGTGCTCAATACGAAGTGTCCAAGACTGATCTGCAGGGGGATCTGGTTCCGGATAAAGATACACTGGAGCCATTGATTACCTTGAAAACCGGGCGGACTTACTCCCAGGTTGATTTGAGGGAAAGTATCGATGCCATTACCAACAGGGTTGGTGATGAAGGTTATGCCTTTGCAACGGTGACACCGTTATTGAATCGAAATATAGATGATAAAACGGTTAGCATATTGTTCGATGTTGAAAAGGGTGAAGAGGTCTATGTCGAGCGCATAGAGGTTTCCGGCAATGAAAAAACCGAGGACGCTGTTGTTCGCAGGATTATGAAACAGTATGAAGGGGAAAGGTATTCAGGCACTCAGCTTGATCAAACCAAGAAGGCATTGCGACGTGCGGCTTATGTGGAGGATGTAAGGGTCTCTCTGCAAAAAGGGCAGGCCAACGATAAGGTGAAAATAAAGGTTGATGTGAAAGAGAAGAAAACAGGCTCTATTTCTGGTGGCGTTGGATACTCACAGGTTGAGAAAATCACTTTTCAAGCCAAAATATCAGAATCAAACCTGTTTGGTAAAGGATATCAGGCTACCCTTAACGGGCAAATTGGTGGCGTAACGCAAAATATGACAGCCAGCCTTACTGATCCTTATTTCCTGGGTTCGAATATGAGTGCATCGGTGAACCTGTTTAAGAATCAGACCGATCCTATATCTACATCAAACTATAAAACAAACAGCCTGGGCGGCGGTCTGGGTTTTGGTTTGCCTCTTACGACAGAATTGACTTATAGTATATCATATCAGTATAACCAGACCGATCTGAGTGTGGCTGTCCCGACGATTTCGCCAATTACGCTTTCCCAGATTGGCAGACAAACGACAGGTGAGGTTATACAGAGCCTGAGTTGGGATAACAGGGATCGATTGATGGTGACAACAGCAGGACAGTTGCATGAACTGCGTTTTGGTGTTGCAGGTGCCGGTGGCATTAACAAATTTTATGAAGCTTCCTATACCAGCAAGGCATACTTCTCTTTTGGCGAGAAGGATAGATTTGTACTGAATCCAAACTTTAACGCAGGTATCCTCAGAGGTTATGGCAATACTGATGTCCCGCTTTACCGTCGCTACTCTCTTGGTGGCGTTGGCAGTGTGAGGGGCTTCGATTCACTGGGTATATCCCTGCGTGACCCTAATACCTTGGAGCCTGTAGGTGGTGACAAGAAGTTTACAGCTTCGCTTAATTTCTTTTTTCCACTACCTTTTATGACCCAGTCCGGTATCCGGGCTCTGGCATTTGTTGATGCTGGTACCGTGTGGGGTAGTGCTTCTGCCACATTTGCCGGGGTTGCTCCTGTGAATGTAATTGAACCATTCTCTTTATCACGGGTGCGTTCTTCGGCAGGGTTAGGCTTTGAATGGATATCACCGATTGGTCCCGTTGGACTGGCCTGGTCTATACCTATACGTACAGTACAGGGTGATTTGGAAAAAAGTGTTGAATTTATACTGGGCGGATCATTCTAAAGTTTGAACAGAAACAGCAAGGAGTAGTCAATGCAGAAAAGGATCAATATTCGGTTAATCATTGCTTCGCTTGGAGCGATGCTGGTTTGTGGTGTGACGGCAGTACAGGCTGAAGGGCTGAAACTCGGTTATGTCGATATGAAAAGTGCAGTCGAAAACACTGCAGATTATCAACATGGCATGAAAGGCCTGAAAGCATTGCAACAGAGTAAGATTAAAGAGCTGCAAGCCCTGGGCGAAAAGATCAGTAAATCTGAGAAAGATCTTCTGGGACAGTCCATGGCAATGTCTCCGGACAGGCTTGCACAGAAGCAGCAGGAACTGAAATCACTGCGCACAGAGTTTCAGCGTAAGCAGCAGGATGCTCAGGAGTCGTTGTCAGCCGAAAAGAATCGGCTGGATATGAGCATAGGTGCAAAGTTTGGTAAGATCATCAACACGTTCGGCAAAAAAGGCAAATATGACATGATTATGCCCAAGCCGATGTTTCTCTATGTTGACCCGAAGCATGATGTGACTGCACAGATCACCAAGCTTCTGGATGCCAAGAAATAAGTACCGGTTCTATGTTGAAACCAGTATCTCTTCATGACCTTGCTGCATATGTAGGCGGAACTATTGAAGGATTTGATGGTGATGCCAACTTATTGATGATTATTGGTGTCAATACACTCGATAATGCCGGTAGTGATGAAATATCGTTTCTGACAAATAAGCGATATAAAAATGCCGTGGATCAAAGCGATGCTGCAGCTATTCTTTTGGCTGCATCTGATCCACTAAGCCTTCAGCGCTGTATCATACGCGTTGCAGATCCGTATCTTGCTTTTGCTAAACTTCAGCGATTATTCAACCCTGAAAAAGAGGCGAATGGAATCAGACATGGTGCTGCGGTGATTCATGAGACAGCCATGATTGCCGCTGATGTTGATGTGGCAGCCAATGCGGTTATTGGAGAGCAGACCTCGATAGGAGAAGGCAGCCGGATTGGGATTGGTTGCCTGCTCGGTGATCGTGTTACGATCGGAAAGGGTTGCCTGCTGCATGCAGGAGCGATTGTCGCTGATGACTGCGTACTGGGTGATAACGTTTATTTACAATCCGGATCAGTGATCGGTTCCGATGGTTTTGGTTATGCCTGGAGTGGAGAGAAGCATCTGAAGATTCCACAGGCAGGTCGTGTCCTTATCGAAGATGATGTCGAGGTTGGTGCGAATACCTGTATTGATCGGGGTGCGATTGGTGACACTGTCATTGAGCGTGGTGTTAAACTGGATAATCAGATTCAGATTGCCCATAACGTTCGTATCGGTGCCTACACCGTGATGGCAAGTCAGGTCGGTATCTCTGGATCGAGCATGATTGGTCGTGGCTGCCAGTTCGGTGGGCAGACCGGTATTGCTGGCCATATCAAGATTGGCGACGGTGTAAAACTTGCCGGGCAGACCGGAGTGTTGTCGGATCTTGATGCAGGCGGAACCTATGCGGGTTCACCGGCTATGCCGCATCGTCTGTGGTTGAAGACATCAGCACTATTGCTGAAGCTTCCCGAGATATGGAAAGCACAACGTAGCAAGTAGTTGTAACAGTTTGAATATCCACTTATGGATATATTCAGGAGATTAACATGCCGGAATTAAATATTGATCAGATTATGGAGCGTTTGCCTCATCGTTATCCGTTCCTGCTGATTGACCGGGTGCTTGATTTTGAAAAAGAAAAATCGATTCGCGCTCTGAAAAATGTTTCTATGAATGAACCACAATTTACCGGTCATTTTCCTACTCACCCGGTAATGCCGGGAGTACTTCTGGTAGAGGGTATGGCTCAGGCTGGTGGTATGCTTGCCTTTCAGTCTGTCGAAGATGATCGCGATTACCTGGTTTACTTTACTGGTATTGACGGGGTACGTTTTCGCAAGCCGGTCCGTCCGGGTGATCAGGTAATATTTGAGCTGACCTGCCTGCGCCGCAGGGGCTTTATGTGGAAACTTCGTGGCGAGGCCTTTGTTGATGGCAAGCTGGTTTGTGAAGGAACATTAACGGCAACACTGGTGCCGCAAGAAGAATCATGACCGACCTCATTCATCCAACAGCGTTAGTCGATAGTCAGGCAGAGATCGGCGTAGGCGTAGCTATAGGTCCTTTTTGCGTTATCGGTCCTGAAGTAGTCATTGGTGATCGCTGTGAGTTGATGTCCCATGTGGTCATCACAGGACGTACAACCATGGGAAGCGGTAACAGGGTGTATCCGTTTACCTCTATTGGGCAGGCTCCACAGGATCTTAAGTATCACGGTGAACCTTCGGAAGTTATTATCGGTGATAATAATCAGATTCGTGAAAATGTAACCATTAACGCAGGCACAGAAGGCGGCGGCATGGTTACCCGAATAGGTGATGCGAACCTGTTGATGGCATATACGCATATTGCACATGATTGTATCCTTGGAAATCAGATTGTATTGGCCAATTGCTGCACACTGGCAGGTCATGTAGAAGTGGATGACCAGGCCATTATTGGCGGCCTTTCAGCAGTTCAGCAATTTGTCCGTATTGGTCAACTTTCCATGATCGGTGGCATGTCTGGTGTAACCAAGGATGTCCCTCCATTCTGCCTGGTAGCCGGTGGCTATCGATCCGGTTTGAGTGGTTTGAATCTGGTTGGCTTGAAGCGCAAGGGTTACAATCTGGAGCAGATCGGCCATCTCAAGGAAGTGTATCGTATTCTGTTGCAGGAAAAGGGTAAACGCCTTGATCAACTTGCCAAGGCAGAAGCTGTGCTTCGTGATGATGATGAGGCTGGTCGCAGTATCGTTGAGTTTATACGCACGGCCAAACGTGGTTTAACTACGCATGGCCGCGACTGATAATAATCACTTGGCATTATGCAGAAAAAAATAGGCCTGATTGCCGGATATGGACACTTTCCTTTAGAACTGGCGGCTTCACTTACACGTGCAGGCTTTGAGGTGCACACCGTTGCCGCCCGTGAAGAGACATTCCCGGAGATTGAAGATCTGAGTGTCTCCACATGCTGGTTACATGTCGGCAAGATAGGGGGCATGATCAAGGCCTTTAAAAAAGCCGGTGTAGACCAGGTGGTGATGGCAGGCAAGGTTCGTAAGCTGCATCTGTTTCGAAACTTCAGGCCGGATCTTACAGCCATGAAGGGTTTGATGCGGATGAAAGATCGTCGTGACGATTCCATTCTCAATACTATCGCAGAGTTGTTGGCCGAAGCTGGGCTGGAGTTGATTGATCAGACACTCTATGCCGGTGATATGCTGGCAGGTTCAGGGCATCTGGCCGGCCCTGCTGTAAAAAAACGGCATGCCGATATGGACTTTGGTTTTCCACAGGCCAAAGCCATTGCGGGCCTTGATATAGGTCAGAGTATAGTGGTTCAGGATCAGGCTGTGTTGGCTGTTGAGGCGATTGAGGGTACGGATGAAGCAATCAAACGTGGCGGGGAACTGGGTAGCGGAAAGGCTGCGGTAATCAAGGTGGCCAAGCCGAATCAGGATCTTCGTTTTGATGTGCCGGCTGTAGGACCGGATACACTGGAAGTGATGAAAGCATCCGGCTGTAACCTATTGGCTGTCGAAGCGGGCTTAACGCTGATGATAGAACGGGAACGCTTTTTTACACTGGCAGATCGTTATGGCATTTCTGTATACGGGTATCAGGGTAATTGACGCTCGACTCTATGTTGAATACCTGAACTGATCATGCGTGTTTTCATCAGTGCAGGGGAAACCTCGGGAGACTTTCATGCCTCGACCGTGGTTGCTGAATTGACACTTCGTTATCCCGATGCAGAAATATCCGGTGTTGCAGGCTCCCAGATGATTGAGCAGGGATGCACCCCACTGCATCATATGCATGAGCTTAACGTGATGGGTATTGGAGATGTGCTTCGTTCACTCTCGCGTATTCGCAAGGTGGAGAAGTCGATACTTGGCTGGTGCGCTAATAACCGACCCGATGCAGCGGTACTGGTAGACTTTTCCAGCTTTCACATGCGCCTTGGACGCAAACTTCGTGCGATGGGTATACCCGTGGTTCACTTTATTGCTCCGAAGCTCTGGGCATGGGGTGCCTGGCGCGTAAGAAAGCTGAAGCAGTCTCAGGATCAACTGGCTTCCATCCTTCCATTTGAGACACAGTGGTTTGCCGAACATGGTATAGATGCGAAGTATGTGGGTAATCCCAGTGCTGTTGCCTGTGAAAGTGGCTGGAGTAGTTCTGAGCTAAAGCAGCACCTGGATATAGGAGAAGAACAGCCGCTACTCGCGCTTCTTCCCGGTAGTCGTCCACAGGAATTAAAAGCACATGTTCCGATTCTGGCTGAAACACTGAGGGCAGTGAAGGCAGATATTCCTGATCTTGCATGTGTAGTTCCTCTTGCTCCAGGTGTGAAAGTGAGTGAACTGGAGCTGTTGTGGGAGCAGGGGGCAGTACCTGTTTCACGTACTCAGGCCGGTTATGCACTGAGGGCTGATGCGGCAGTCGCTGTATCGGGCACTGCGACGCTTGAGCTGGCATTGTGGAATGTGCCAACCGTTTTGATTTACCGGGCCTCCGCGCTCATGGTATTTATTGCCCGCAGGCTGGTGAAGCTTAACTGCGCAGGACTTGCAAATATTATACTGGGTGACCGGCCGGTGATGCCTGAACTGATCCAGGAGAACTGTACGCTGGAGAAGATCCTCCCAGAGCTTTTACCATTATTGCGTGATACAGGTGTTGCCCGGATGCAACGCAGTGAATTTGGTCGACTGCGTGAGCTTCTGGGTCATCAAAAGCCAGCAGTCGGTGTTGTGGATATGATTGAGTCGTTGCTTTGATAAGCTATAAAGTAAAGACCTGACCTGAGACCTTCGGAACTAACTGGCTTCGTCACCGTTATTTCGGGTTTGAAAGATACATCATATACTCCCAAATATATCTCAGCCCAATCACAGATAAAATCAAAGTCAGAGCCGCTTGAGGTATGAGTCTTCGTCATCAACAGGAAAAAAAACGAGTAGTAAATGCAAGCAGAAATAATACTGCACCAATTAAAGCTTTAACTTCCTCCTTATCAATGCGTTTCACTATTCCCCTGGCTTATTTGCTTGCCATAGATTTATTTCCACAAGCGAGACAGCACTTATTAGCACTATCTCTATTCGTTTATCAGGCAGCAGGCACGCTGAGAGCAATGCAAAAAGCAGGATTGTTGCAGTCAAAGTAATGTTCAATGATTGAATCCCAGCAGGAGATAGGGGGCAGGCTTTTAGTTTGCACTCTTTAGTGCTGTATTTGACCTAACAGATCGTCTGAAATGGTCATGAAATTCAGCAAATGGAAGGAGTTGGGTTATTTCCTGACCCAGGCACCGGAGGCTGACTGAACATATTGGCCGGAAGGTGTTTTGCTGATGGCCTTCTGGCCAGCCAGACTCTCTACAGCTTGCAGGCTTGTACCATTTTTCTGAGCGATGCTCTGGTAAATCGCGCGTCGCTGCTGATTGATGCTTTGAACCAGTGCCGGCACACCCGGTGCATTGCTGACGATGCCCAGGTAACCATTGATCTGCTCACCAACCTGTCCGGCAGCCTTGGCCTGATGCAGATCTGCTGCCCAGGCATTGTTTGTATTCAGGCCGGTAAGGCAGAATGCCATGATAAGAATGGCAAAAAGAGGGAATAGACTAGATTTAGTTTTCACATTAGCTCCTTGACTAAAACAGGCCGCTGTCTTCAGACAGGACGTTTTCCAGATCCTTATCAACCTTTATACGAATCTCATGTTCGATTTTGATGTTCATGTTGATTGTGATGGGTTTGTCAGGCGCTTCGACTTTTATTGTCGGATTACAGGCCGACATCGAAGCGAGTACTGCCAATAACATCACGGAGCTCCTGATACCATTTCGCATAATCATACCTCTGGGCGTTGAACCGCCTTTAACTTATAGCATAGACGCCGTGGATTATGCAGTCCAGTTGTATATCTACTCCTTTGGCATCTTTTTTTGCACCTTCTTTTCAATACTCTCACTAATCTCGTCTGCCATGCGCAGGCTTTGCAAGAGCTTGAGTACATTTTCCTCGATGTTGAAGTTGAACTCTACAGGCCGTCCTTTTTCATAATCGGGATTGTTACCTTTCAGTTCAATCATCAGTGCCAGTTCGCCATCAGGCTGATAGTCGGCTACGATATGTAACAGCTTGAAGCGAAAGTCACTGAGTATCTGCATGGCCATGCGTGTCGCTGTGTCATTTGCAGCCATTTGCTGCATGGAAGCTGTTCCAAGGTAGCGGATCAGACCACCGGGAGCTCTTGCATTGAGTTTTCCTGCGGTCATTTTTAGTCCCTTATCCGTCCAGTCAAAGGGCAGGGTGCCATCCAGTCGCCCTTCGGCTGTTAAGCCCTCCTGTTTCCTGAATTCGGCAAGCTGACGGGCATCTATGTTCTCCAGGCGAACAAGGAACGGATTACTCTTTTTTCCAGTGTCGATAATGATCGACTTGCTGGAAACCCTGCCTCCCAGCGTCTCTGCTTTCAGTTTCGAAATCTGTGTGATGATGTTGCCTTTGAGCGGATAGTTTACGCTTACATCCACACTGACCTCCTCCAGAGGAAGGCCAGTATCAATGAGCCGTGCATGCAGTGCTTCTGATGTGAAAAGCATGGCGTGCTGATCTGCTTTAATGTCAAGGGTTGCATCCAGGCCTGCGAATGTTGTATTTTGGTAGCGTCCATTCACCTTATTGATACCAAGTGTGATGTTGCTGCTTGCTGGCCGCTTGGCGCTCCAGCGTAACTGGCCATGGCCACCCAGTGTGCCGCTATGGATGTTGAATCTGCTGTTGTAGATCTGAGCCAGCATAGGTCTTGCTACTGCAAGGTTCAGGGGACTTAGGGTGAAATCTATGGAGCCGGCCTGTTTCTCCGGCCTGTGGGCCATAGTCCACTCCATATGCAATATATCATCTTCACTCCTTAAGATGCCACGTGCTTTTAGCGGAGTGCGGGTCAGGTCGAAATCAGCTGACATGGTGAGTGGAGGTGTTGATGTCATCGTTTTTGGTTTGAGTTGAAAGCCGTTGATGACGATGTTTCCTGCAGGAGAAAACAGTTTCCCAGCTTTCAGTTTGATATTGATAACCTGACTCTGCAGCTCATTTTTCTGCCAGCGTATTGTGTCGGCATGCACTGCGATCATCACAGGCTGGCTCAAGAGAGGCCCGGACGTATCTGAAATAGTGAGCTGCAGGGGCCTGGTCAGACTGATATTCAGGTTCGGGATAGCAATATCTTTGCTGTGGTAGTTCTGCAATTCTATTTTGCCATTTTTTGCCAGCGTAAAGCTGGATGCTTCAGTGTTGGTAAATGTGCCTTTCAGGGACAAGGGTGAAAGCTGTGTGTGTAGTTCAGAACCAAAGCGCAGCCACGATGCGTCAGCGATGGCCCATCTACCTTTGCCATCTTTAAAGGAAACAGACCCCTGTAGTGAGACAGCAAATGGCTGGTTGTTGCTAACCAGTGTTGAATCGAGTGAGATGTCGGTTGTAAATGTTAATGCCTGCTTCAGCTGATCGCTGCTCATGGGGAAAGCAGCTGTCCATGTTGTTTGCAGAGTTCCACTCAGACGGTGTTCCGGCATTTCAATCCAGTTGATCAGTGTTTTATCCAGTGCGGCAAGGTCGGTGTGCATTTTGCCCTGTATCGACATCAGGGAGTCCTGTTGCTCAAGCTGGCATTCGGCGCTGAGGATCTGAAGTTTGCCATTGCCAATATAAGCACTGCATCGCCCATGAGCATCAAGGGATAGCTTGGCTTGTAATCCCTGGTTGTTACCGGACTCACCCATGGTCAACTCAATAGTTTGTTCGCTGTAGCTGGCCTGTCCAGTGAGTTCCTGCACTACCTGCCTCTCTTTATCGAGGCGGTGCAGGATAACCTGATTGATGTTTATTGCTCTGGCCGGAATTTGTGAAAAAAACAGGGCGGGGGATGCCAGGATTATTCCTGCTTTCGGTGCTGGCTGTTGCGCTGGGTGTATGGATATTTTCAGCCACTCCAGAGTAAGGCCGTCGAGTTGTTGTTGGAATAAGTCTCTGATGTTATAGGAGAGTACTATATTGCGAGCATCAATTTCCAGCGCATCTTCGACCTGTTTCAAATGCAGCTGTGAAATGTGCGTCTGCTGCAAACCGACATTGTCTATGGAAATTTTCACCTCATGAAACCCAAGTTCATTTAGTTGATGTTCGGCTATACGGGTAAGCCACCAGGGTGCACTTAACCAGGCCGCAGCGGTTATCACGGTAATGAACAGCAGAGCTATAGTCGGCAAACGAAGCAGACGCATGATTTTATTTTACAATGAATAGATGCGGAAGACCAGTGACATAGGTTTGTTTCTTTAGCGGGATGTGGTGAAGAACCTTTTGCTAAATCAGCTTGTGTTGTTCTTCTATGGTAGTCAGGTGTAGGCTGGTTATCTATACTAATCAGTATGAGTGCGCTGGTAACGATGATGTTATTGCTGCTTGTTTCCTTTTCCGGGGATCTGGCACAGGCGTCTGTTCACGATGAAAACCTGGTTGAATATCGCGGCTGGGTTGAGCAATTCAAGCTGGAGTCTCGAGGCCCGTTCGAATCTGTCCGCTGGTTCTGTAATGACGGTTCGATTTTACCACCCAAAAAATATGCATGTAGCCAACGTGGCGGAGGTCGTCAGCACGGCGTCTGGAATGAACGGGCACAAACCATGCGTGAGAACGGGTATCTGGTTGCAAATGTTTTTTCAGCAATAGCACCTGAAACCTTTACGGGCTCTGATGCCAGGCTTGATGATTTTCGACAAATCCTGATAGAACGTTTCCTGATTCAGATTGATGATGGCTGGGTATTTCGTAGAGCTAGATATTATCGAGGTGCGATTCAGATTGAGGCAGAACAAGATGCTGCCGGGAAAATTATGCTGGCAATGCTGGCTGATTCTGCATGGCAAAAAGCCGGGCGCTATCTGCTTTTGCGCGAGGCGGCACGATTATTGCCCATTACATCCGAGGTTCAGCTTGGTGAAAAGGTTCGCCGTGCTGCCACGGATATTGATGAGAAGGATAATAATTTTCATGATCTTCGAGTGAAGATCCATAGTCTTCCTGATGCCGGTGATGCTGCGAGTGTGCGAGATTATGCACGTAGTCAGGGTGTTCCAGAGCTTCAGATCAGTTATGAGGAGCTGGCAAGCGATCTTGACCGTTTGTTTGTCTCGAAAAGTACGAAGGTGCAACTTCAACAGCTGGTCAGTGAATCCGGCAATAGAAAGTTCCGTAAAGAGATGTCCCGTACGATTGCTGCTCTGGAGGGTGCGAAGAGTACTGCTCATGCTATCGCTGTGGCTTCCAAAAAGGCTCAGGTCTACCGCAGGCTGCTGTTAAACAAAAATAGCTATACAGTGTATAACAGGTTACGTTTTTTGAGGGCAACACTGATTCTGGAACAGGATATTTTTGCGCGGGCGAACCAGTTATTAAGCCAGAAGTCAGGTGCCAGCCGGAGCACTCGCCTTGACTGGCTGCGGCATTTGAGTATGGCCCTGCATGCAACGGGTTTGATCTCTGACCGGCAGTGGAAAGCTGCTGTGGCTGAGCTTGACAGGCTGGTCAAAAGGAAGCGCCTTAGTGTTGCCGATTACCGTGCAGGACTGGCTTATCTGGCTCGTATGCCGCAATGGACGCAGCGATCATTAGAATTTCATTTTTCCGATACTGTGAAACGATGGTTGCCGATTGCTCCCAAGGTGGAAGGTTTTGTCCCTGATCGTCTCAGAGGTAGTCCGTTGCTTCCGTTTACTCGTATACTGGACTCTCTGTTAGCTGATGCTAATCGTCTCAGCGGCATTAGCCACCACCTGTTCGGGCGGAAGGTGGCCAGTGGTTTGCGTGCACTAAACCCTGGTTTACGCCGGGGCGTATTGATGTTGCCTCCTGAAGAAGGGGAGGAGATGCATTCAAACGGTATCTATATTCTGAAATCCACTACGCAAAAGCTGACACCGGTTGCCGGCATTATTACCCGGGGTGAGGGAAGTTCTGTTTCACATGTGCAGCTGTTAGCACGTAATATGGGCATTCCCAACCTTGTGGCGGATGATTCCCTGCTTAAAGAGATCAGCAGGCATGTCGGTGAGCATATTGTGGTGGCGGTCAGTCAGCGTGGTGTGATATCCATTGAACCGGATGCGCCAAAATGGGATGCTGTTTTTGGCAGGGAAGCACTGGTGGATCCATCGGTAGCGATCACCGCTGATCTGGATAAGTTGAATTTGAAAGATCAAAGCTTGTTATCGTTGCATGAGATAAGGGCCGATGATTCGGGGCGTACTGTGGGACCGAAGGCTGCGAATCTCGGTGAGCTGGCTCATTATTATCCGGATAAGGTGGCTGATGGTCTGGTGATTCCTTTTGCTGTCTTCCGTCACTATCTTGATCACTCTTTTGATGGAGGGAACACAACGACCTTTAACTGGATGCGGGCTGAATATGCTCGCCTTGCCAATATTGCAAATAGTTTACAACGGAGCCGGGCAACAAAAAAGTTTCTGGCACAATTAAGGGAGAGGATTGTCAGTGGGGAGCCGGGTAAGACCTTTCGACAACAGTTAAAAGATGCCTTAATCAGTGAGTTTGGCACGATCGATGGCCGTGGCCTGTTTGTGCGTAGTGATACCAACGTCGAGGATCTTCCCGGTTTTAATGGGGCGGGGTTGAACCTTACGGTTGCAAATGTGATTGGTTTTGATGCCCTTTTAGATGCGATCAAGCGGGTCTGGGCATCACCATTCAGTGAGCGGGCATTTGCCTGGCGTCAGTCGCACATGGAGACCCCCGAGCATGTCTATCCGGCAGTCTTGCTGATGCAGAGCTTCGCATCGGAGAAGTCCGGTGTGATGGTGACCGCGGATGTGGGGAGTGGAGATAGAGGTTGGTTGTCGATTGCCACCAATGAAGGGGTGGGCGGTGCTGTAGAGGGGCAGGCAGCTGAAGAGTTGCGTGTGGAGCGTAAGCGCGGGCGGGTGATTCTGCTTGCTCAGGCAACAGCGCCGAAAAAGCTGATGCTGGCTGAAGGGGGAGGTTTGGTTGTGCAGTCTGCCACTGGAGCAGACAGGCTTCTCAGTGCCAATGAAATAAAACAATTGCAACGCCTGGCTACTGATGTTGAAAGGCGTTTTCCTCTGCCGCGTAGTAGTATTAAGCAGCCGGTAGCTGCAGATATTGAATTTGCCTTCAGTCGAAATAACCTTGCCCTGTTCCAGATTCGTCCCTTCGTGGAGAGTAAGCGGGCATGGCACAGTCAAACGTTGCAGGCGATGGACCGTAGGCTTCCAGGGCGGTTGAATGTCAAAGTGAACCTGCATAAGCAGCCAGTAGGTTCAGGGAGGTTGCATTGATTCGATTATTTTCATCGATACTGACTTTTTTATTCCTGATGCCGGTTGCCCATGCTTTTCCACTTGATGCAGCTGCGCAGACAGGGATAGAGCGATTAGAAGGTTATCGATTAGCCCAGCAGGAGAAGGTTCGAGGCAATAAACTGCCTGCGGGTGCGCAGCTTGCTCAGCATCAGATTATATTGCGTCTTGAGGGGCTGCATGTTGATCCGTTAAGCCTTTACGATTCCAGACTGACTCAGCGTATCATCCGTTTATTGGGGAAGGAGGCTGACAATTACAGTATCAGTGTTCTGGATCTGAGTGACCCCGAGCACTTGCGTTATGCTGAACACAATGCCGAGCAGCGTCGTAATCCTGGCAGCGTCGGTAAACTGATTGTTGCGCTGGCACTGTTTCAGGCACTTGCTGACATATATCCTGATGATATTGCTGCACGTGAACGGGTGTTGCGTGAGAGCATGATCGTGGCAGATGAATTTATTCAATGGGATCATCATGTCGTACCATTCTGGTTCCCGGAGCAGATGCGCTTGCGTAAACGACGCCTTGCTGTGGGTGATGCTGCCAATTACTGGAGCTATCTGGACTGGATGATGTCGGCCAGTTCCAATGCTGCAGCCAGTATGGTGTTCAAGCATGTGCTGCTGTTGCGTCATTTTGGTAAGGCTTACCCTGTGACTCCAGCCGAGGAAGAGGACTATTTTAGTCAGTCCAGGGGCCAGCTGCGTCAGAACTTGCTTGCAGCCTTGCAAGGGCCTGTTTCTTACAATGGCCTGAATCTGGATAATTTGCGACAGGGTGGATTTTTCTCACGAGAGGGTAAGCGTCGTGTTCCCGGAGACAGTAGTGTCAGTACTACCCGTGAGTTGATGCGCTATCTGCTATTGATGGAGCAGGGGAAGTTGGTGGATGCGTGGTCCAGTCTTCAAATCAAGCGGTTGTTGTATATCACTCAGCGTCGTATTCGTTATGCCTCCGCTCCAGCCTTGCGTGATGCCGCAATCTATTTCAAGTCCGGGTCATTCTATAAATGCAGGCCGGAAGAGGGATTTATCTGCAGGAAGTACAGTGGAAACGTACTGAACCTGATGAATTCGGTAGCCATAGTTGAATCACCTGCAGGTTCGCCAGAACTTAACTATATGGTGACGATTACATCAAACGTTTTGAGGAAGAACTCTGCGGTTGCTCATCAGACATTAGCGACGCGTCTACATGCGCTGATACGATCGTTGCATCCGGTGCGTGCATCGCAACAATAATCTCATCCATTTCATGAATAAGCTTTTTCATCCATTCACCACCTTTCGGGTCGTTGGCCAGAGCCACGGCAATGTAACGGTGTCCGTCATGTTCAATCAGGGCACTATCGGCATGGTAGGTACGCCAGGTTCCTGATTTTCGGTACATCTCTACTTCAGGGTGGTCAGCTTGTAGTCCCTTAACGAACTTGTGGCTGATGCCGGGTTTGGAAAGGATGTTTTTCATTTCACTTGAATATTTTGGTGAAACCAGCTGGCCTGTTTCGAGCAGATAGTAGTATCGTGCGACCTGTGTGGCAGTAGCGCCGTGAGACAGGTGATGTAGTGGGTCACGCTGGAAGGCTTTACCACTGCCGTACTCTTTGCCGACCCATAGCCCGCCGTTGTGTTGCGGGTCGTAGAGACGATATTTAGGTGAGGAAAGCACTTCGTTGATATATTTACCACCAACTTTATTGAGTACTTCTGTGGCGGCTTTGTTGGATGAATGACGGATCATATTGGTCATGGTTTTGCGAAGATTGTTATCCAACGGCATTTTGCCTTCAGCAACGCGTTCGAAAGCAGCCAGTAGGATAGCAATCTTTGGAAGGCTTGCCGCATACATCATCTCATCACCGTTAACCTGAGCCATGCTCGGTGTAGCGGGGTTGGTAACATCGACGAGAGCGACAGATAGGCGTTTGCTGCGTACTGCCTGTGTCAGGTTCAGGGAGGCGATACGTTGTTCAAGTTTGTATTGCATGTCGCTGTTCGCACTTTCCCGGATCGTCGGGTGCATCTGTTTGCTTATTGATGTGGCTTTATGGCCGCGTGTTGGCTGATGGTGATCTACCGCTACAGATTTATGAGGGATTAGTAAAAAGAAGAGGGCGCTGGTGATCAAACGAAACCAGAGTTTAAGTCCAAAGCTTGCCCTGCGTTTCATGTTGTACCTCCACTCACTATTAATCAGCTGCAGAATGTACTGTTTATACAGTGAATGGTCTTAAAAGTCAAGTTGTTTCAAAGCGTTAGTGGTCGATTTAGACGGATGAAATGTACTAACTCCCGGTGGAGAAGCATACTGGAAGTGTTGATGATTAAAGACTGGCCGGGGATGCTGACGCTTTGCTTTTTGCGAGATCAGAGGTTGGCTGCATTTCGAATATAATCTCATCCATTTCACGGATCAGTTGTTTCATCCATTCGCCACCTTTCGGATCATTGGCCAGAGCTACTGCGATATAGCTGCGTCCATTATGCTCAATCAGCGCGCTGTCTGCATGATAGGTGCGCCAGCTGCCTGATTTTCTGAATATCCTTGCATTGGTGTTGCTCAGGCCTTTGACAAACTTGTGATTGATGCCGGGTTTGGAAAGTATGCTTTTCATTTTGCGAGAAGATTCGGGTGAAACCAGCTGGCCGGTTTCCAGCATATAGAAGAAGCGGGCGACCTGCAGTGCGGTTGCACCATGGGAGAGGTGGTGTAGAGGATCGCGCTTGAATGCGGCTCCCCCTGCGTATTCTTTGCCGACCCATAGCCCGCCGTTGTGGCGCTTGTCATAGAGACGGTATTTGGGGGAGGCCAGAACTTCATTGATGTAATTTTTACCAACGGCACGGATCATTTGCGTGGCGGCTCTGTTGGATGAGTGTCGGATCATATTGGTCATGGTCTGGTGTGTTTTATCATTGAGCATTAACTTGCCCTGTTCAATGCGCTCAAAAGCAGCCAGCAGGATGGCAATCTTTGGAAGGCTTGCCGCATACATCATTTCATCACCATTGATCTGTGCCACGCTCGGAAAGCGAGGGTCGGTCACATCAACAAGGGCGACAGATAGGCGCTTGCTGCGAGTGGCTGCGGTTAGATGAAGATCGGAGATGCGTTTTTCCAGTAGTGTCTGCATTTGCGGATTGCTGTGCTGGCGGATGGAGGAGGGGGACTGTTCGGAAGAGATGGCATAACCGGGCAATGCGATCATCATGGTGCATAGCAGTGTGAGCAGCGGTTTCGTTCCCATTGTATTCTCCTTCAGGTGAAAAGCGAGGGGTAGTCTCTCTATCCTGATTTAGTAAGGTGCAGGTTTTTCTGACTGTAATGAATGCTACAGTTTATCAGGGGAGGAACAGTGACCTGCCTTACTATTCATAAGGGATGTTCACTTTCGACATGCGGGATAGAATCATGTCACTTTTCTCATTCAGCCATCGGGTATGGTGACCATCATAATAACGAGGGTTGGGTAGCTTGGAAGCCAGTGTTGCCGCCTGATAGCTGGAAAGCATCGATGCAGGGATGCCATAGTAGTGGCGGGCTGCAGCTTCAATGCCAAAGATACCCTTGCCCCATTCAGCATAGTTAAGGTAAAGCTCAAAGATACGACGCTTGGACAGTACTGCTTCCATCATGATGACAATGATCGCCTCTTCCCCTTTGCGCCAGAAGCTTTTTTCGCTGGATAGAAACAGGTTCTTTGCCAGTTGCTGAGATATGGTTGAACCGCCGGCAGTGATCCGACCTCTGTTGATATTCTTCTCCATAGCGATTTTGATGCCCTGCCAGTCAAAGCCATTGTGCCCGGTAAACGAACTATCTTCAGCGGCAATAACAGCCTGTTTGAGCTGCAATGATATTTTGTTGTAGTTCACCCACCGTTGCCGGAGTCTGGCATCGACATGTTTTTCCTGCATCGTGCTCAGGGCATGTTGCATGAATGCCGTGGTGTCAGGGTTGACCGTGCGATATTTGAGGAGCTGCATATAGAGATATCCATGCCAGCCGACAAATAATAGCAGTAAGAGCAGGGATGTTTTTTTCAGCCAGGCTGAAGGGTCACTTCTGTTGATTGATGGGAGTTTGAGTGCGTCCATGGAGGCCTACGCTCTTACGATAGTTGTTGCAGATAGATGAGCGCTGTCACATTTATCCATCATTATGATCAATCTTTTCTTCGAAAGCTCAGATTGGTTTTAGAAAGCCGCCAGCTGGTTTTTACCATTGTGTTTGGCCTGATAGAGCGCCTTGTCTGCGGAAGCAATCATTTGTTCAATACTATCCAATGGTGACCCCTGTATGCCTATGCTGACGGTAACATGCACTTGCTGGTCACCGAATAAAATAGTTCGGGATGCAATGCCCTCTCTGATTTCATCCAGC
>Ga0316204_10003272_pt1 | contig 33113 bp, 22 predicted proteins | sample 6monrhotite_MG_2_FD_205661 | JGI IMG/M metagenome (GOLD analysis project Ga0316204, IMG submission 205661) | Microbial mat bacterial communities from mineral coupon in-situ incubated in ocean water Damariscotta River, Maine, United States -... | ecosystem: Environmental > Aquatic > Marine >... | reverse complement strand
ACTCGTGATTTATTAAATTGGAGAAAAAATTCCGAGGCTATCCATAAAGGGAAATTAACTCATTATTCGCCAACAAATGGTGCTTACGTTTATTTCAGGCATACTGAAAATGATAAAGTAATGGTTGTGTTAAATAAATCTGAAAAAATCGTTGAAATAGATCCAGATGATTATTCGAGTATGTTATCGAAAGAAGAAAAATCTAGACTAGCATTAGACGTTATTTCTAAAAAAAAATTACCGCTAAATAAAATCATAAAAGTTCCAGCTAAGTCAGCGTTAGTTGTACAGCTTTAGTCGATAAGCTCAATTAATATGAAAAGGTCAAGTAATGAATAAACTTAGTTCTAAATTGGGTATCCGAGTTTTGAAGCTTTCAGCTTTGTTTGCAATATTTCTAATTTCATCTTGCAGTATATTCGGCAACCAAAATTATTTAAGCCATAGAGTTGCTGATAATTCAGTAATCGTAACTACTAAACATGGCGAGGCAAAGTATTCTGCTTTAGGCGAAGAGGCTATCGAAGTTCATTATTTGCAAAACGGAATTAAACAGTTACCGTCTTTCTCTAAACAAGAATCACTCAAGGTTCGGCCTTTAAATGTTGAAGACGGCTGGTCAAAAATCACTTTGACGAATGGAGCTTTGTCTGCGGAGATTAATAAATACGACTCGTCAGTGAGTTTTTATCGATCGGGTAAATTATTAACTAAACAAAAGAGCTTTTTTAATAATGAAGAAAAGTTAGGTTTTGATTTTACCCTTGATTCAACAGAAAAAATAATGGGCGGAGGTCAGCGAGTTTTGGGCATGGATCGCCGAGGCCATCGTATGCCTTTATACAATCGTGCTCATTATGGTTATACCACTGAATCTAACCAAATGAACTATAGCTTGCCTTTTATTATGTCGAGCAAAAAATATTCAGTTTTATTTGATAACTCTGCAAGTGGTTTTTTAGATATAGCCAAAACAAAAGCAGATACTTTAACTTTTGAAGCCGTTGGAGGAAGAACCGCTTATATCGTATTTTCTGGTGATAGTTACCCAAAGCTGATAAATAACTATGTCGATGTGACTGGCACTCAGCCATTACCTCCAAGATGGGCATTAGGAAATATCGCTTCGCGGTTTGGTTACCGAACTGAACAAGAAGTAAGAGATACTATTGATAAGTTTATCGAAGAAGATATACCAGTTGATTCTATTATTCTAGACCTTTATTGGTTTGGAAAAGATATTAAAGGTTTTATGGGTAATTTAGACTGGGATAGAGAAGTCTTTCCTACGCCGGTGAAAATGATATCTGATCTGAAACAAAAAGGTATTAAAACAATTTTAATTACCGAACCATTTATTTTAAGTACATCCGGTCGTTGGCAAGAAGCTGTTGATGCTGGAATTCTAGCTAAAGATGAAGATGGGTTACCAAAACGCTTTGATTTTTATTTTGGTAATACGGGATTAATTGATGTGTTTGATCAAAAAGGAATCGATTGGTTTAGTGAAATTTATACTGGATTAATTGCACAAGGTGCTACTGGAGTTTGGGGAGATTTAGGTGAACCTGAAGTTCACCCTGATGATACTATTCACTTCTTATCTAACACACAGCAGACAGCTAGAGGGGATGAAATTCATAATGTATACGGTCATCAGTGGGCAAAATTAGTTTATGATAATCAAATTAAACGACTACCCAATGAACGACCATTTATACTAATGCGGTCGGGGTTTGCAGGTTCTCAGCGTTTTGGCATGATTCCATGGACAGGTGACGTTTCTCGCTCTTGGGATGGATTAAAGCCTCAAGTTGAACTGTCGTTGCAAATGAGTTTAGGAGGTTTGGCCTATACGCATTCTGATCTAGGTGGTTTTGCCGGTGGTGAAGTTTTCGATAAAGAAATGTATATTCGCTGGCTACAGTATGGTATTTTTCAACCAATTTATCGACCTCATGCTCAAGATAATATCGCGCCTGAACCAGTATTTCATGACCAACAAACCAAAGATATTATTCGACGATATATAAAATTACGATATCAATTATTGCCATACAATTACACATTGGCTTATCAAAATTCGACCACCGGAATGCCTTTGATGCGCCCGGTATTTTTTGAAGATGAAAGCGATTCTAATCTACTAGATATTAAAGATACTTATTTGTGGGGCGATGCTTTTTTGGTTTCTCCAATTGTTGAGCCTAATTTAACAACTCACAAAGCAACAACACACAAAATGTCACTTCCAAAAGGCGTGTGGTTTGATTATTGGAAGGGGACTCGTTATCAAGGGGATAAAGATATTCAATTTCCTGTGACATTAGAAACTCTTCCTGTAATGGTAAGAGCTGGTTCGTTTATTCCCATGGTCGATTCAATTAATAATACAGAAAGTTATTCTAGTAAAAATTTAACCTTACATTACTATGCTGACGAGTCGGTTGCTCAAAGTGAAGGTGAAATGTACGAGGATGATGGTCATAGCTTAGATTCAATTCAAAGCAAAGCTTTCGAGTTACTTAGTTTTTCTTCTAAACATACGCAGGAACAGTTATCAATATCCTTAGAGCGTAAAGGGAAAGGTTACAAAGGGATGCCATCGAAAAGAGAATTAACTTTAGTTATTCATAATTGGAATAAGCCAGTTAAGAGGATTGAATTTTCCGGTAAGCGGTTGGCAATATCGGAATACAAACTAGAACCAAATTCTAATAAAATTACGATTTCTGTTAATTGGGAACACCAATCAACGCAATTGATTATACAATGAGAAAACCTATGATTAATAAAACCAACATTCTAAAAAAAGTCGTATTAAGCGCTGCAATCATTTCGATTCTGACGGCTTGTTCTAGTGAAACCGTTAATGATAAGGTTGAAGAAGAACAGGGGAACTCAAAACCTATTGTGGCTACTGAAGTAGTCAATAAAGAAGTCCAGCAATCTGAGAAAAGTGCAGTCTTAGGTAAGCCGGTGATCTATCAAGTATTTACTCGTTTGTTTGGCAATAAAAATACGACTAACAAACAGTGGGGAACGATTGAAGAAAATGGCGTAGGAAAGTTTAATGATTTCACCGATGAAGCGCTTTTAGGAATCAAAGAATTTGGAACAACACATGTTTGGTATACCGGAGTTCCTCATCACGACGTGATTACCGACTATACTGAATATGGAATTTCTAATGATGACCCTGATATTGTAAAAGGTCGAGCAGGTTCTCCCTACGCGATAAAAGATTATTATAATGTTAATCCAGATTTGGCAGTTGACCCGGCTAATCGATTGCAAGAATTTAAGGAGTTAATAAAAAGAACTCATAAACATGGCATGAAAGTGATTATTGATATTGTTCCTAATCATATAGCACGGAATTACAAATCAAACACTAACCCTGAAGGTGTAAGAGATTTTGGTGCAGATGATGATACGAGCGTTGAATATAAGCGAGATAATAATTTTTATTACGTCGTTGGAGAAAATTTTAAAGTACCCGAATCAAAAGATGGTTATAAACCACTTGGTGGGGATTCTCACCCCTTATCCGATGGTTATTTTAGAGAAGAACCGGCTAAATGGACAGGCAACGGTTCACGGCGCGCACAACCCGATGGGAATGACTGGTATGAAACCGTTAAAGTTAACTACGGTGTAAAGCCAGATGGTAGTTATGACTTTGACCGCTTACCTGATGATTACAAAAATAAATCCTACCAACAACATTTTGAATTTTGGCAAGATAAAGATGTTCCTGATTCTTGGGTAAAGTTTAGAGACATTGTTTTATATTGGCTCGATTTTGGTGTCGATGGATTTCGTTATGATATGGCAGAAATGGTACCTGTTGAATTTTGGAGTTATCTAAATTCAGCGATTAAAATGAAAAAACCTCAAGCAAGCACCATTGCCGAAATCTATAATCCAACAATCTATCGAGAATATATTTATCTTGGCAAAATGGATTATTTGTATGACAAGGTTGATGTGTACGATAATCTAAAACGCATAATGCAGGGTAAGCAACCGGCATTTTCACTTGAAGAATCCTTAGCTAAATCATCAGACATCGATCAATATATGGTTTACTTTTTAGAAAACCACGACGAACAACGAATCGCCAGTGAAGGCTTTGCTGGAAGTGCAGAAAAAGGAAAGCCGGGTATGGTTGTTACATCACTCGTTAGCCAATCTGCCACTATGCTTTATTTTGGACAAGAACTTGGTGAAGCGGGAGATGGTGATGCAGGCTTTGGCGATCCAACAAGAACGACTATTTTTGATTACTGGGGAGTGCCAAGTATTCAGCGTTGGATGAATGGCGGTAAGTTTGATGGTGCAAAGCTGACAGAGCAAGAAAAATCACTACGTGATTACTATGTTAAGTTGTTATCTTTTAGTTCAAAAAGTAGCGCCTTAAAAGGTGATTATTATAACCTCGGTCAGGGAAAAAATCATGATGAATCATTATTTTTATTTTCTCGTTGGGATGATAAAGAAAAATTAATCGTCGTTAGTAATTTTTCTGACAGTAATAGTTCAGCATTACAACTCGAAATTCCGGCAAAGCTGATAACTAAATGGGGGTTAAAAAATGAAAACTATGCGCTGAAAGAGCAATTAAATGCTGATAAACAACTTTATCAATTAGTAGTTGATAACGGAATCGGAACCATACCTGTTAAACTCGAGCCGTTAGAGTCACTTGTTTTAATGTTGGAAACCTCTAAACAAAAATAAAGTTGTTGCTTTAGTTGGTTTGGATAATTTAGTAGCAATAGGTACTAAAGATGCTTTACTAGTAGCAAATAGAGACAATGTTAATCAGGTTAAAGGTATAGTCGCTCAATTAAGTAATCTTAATAGAACTGAACATTGGGTATATAAACGAACTTAGTTAACGGCTCGAGTCTGACCTACTTATTTCTGGAAAGAACACTGACATCGCATCATGAAAAATTTCTAGCTCTTTTGATTTGATGTCGTCTATACACATCAGTCTGTTTAACTTGGACATCAAATTTAATCTTAAATTGGGATTATCCTTAAGATATATATTGACCGTGTTAATATCACTTCTAATGTTACTTTTGAGTGTTTTAACGTATTGATAAAGTGCTGATATTTGTTTATCACTCAGCCCAAATTCAACTTGCATGATATTAGAAAATTGATGTTTTTCTTTATCACTTTCAAGATTATCAGAGGCGATAATGTGATAAAGTATAGAAGCCAAAGCAACGTGTATCACTTGATCGTCGGGGCGGTTAAATAGTTTATTTTCGGCTTCAAGTGAGTCGAACCAATGTTTTAGTGAATCGAACATTTTTTACTCCAAGTTAGCAAATATTATATCGCTTTCTAAAAAATATTTTTAGCAAACAATTAAATTGTCGAACCTTCGTCATCTACCAGATAATTGCCATATCTAGCGGCGCCGTTTAGTTTTGCTCTGGCATAAAGCGCGTCTTGTGCAGTTGTTTGATTATTATCTAAACCTTTCCAGGCTTTTAGTACCGGTTCTTGTAAAGCGCGACCAAAGGAAAAACTTAACTCCCAAGGTAAGTGCTTTTGTTGATTTAAAGCATTCAAATGAACAGTGGCTTGGGTTGGTGTTTGTCCGCCGGAGAGAAATACCACGCCCGGCACCGCAGGTGGTAAACAGCGGGATAATACCCGAAAAGTCGCTTCGCTCACTTGATCAACCGACGCTTGTTTCATGCAGTCCTTACCGGAGGTAACCATACTGGCCTTAAGCAGCATGCCTTCGAGTTTTACTTTATGTTGAAAAAGCTGGTCAAAGACGCTATTGAGGGTTTCATACGCGGCGTTTTCACATTGCTCAATATTATGAGTACCGTCCATTAAAATTTCTGGTTCAACGATCGGTACCATCCCCGCTTGCTGACTTAACGCGGCAAAGCGCGCAAGTGCATGGGCGTTGCAAGTGACGGCAAAAGCGCTAGGTAAGTTTTCTCCCACGTTGATAACTGCGCGCCATTTAGTGAACTTAGCACCAGCTTCAGCGTATTTATCTAAACGTTCTTTTAATCCGTCTAAACCTTGGGTGATCTTCTCTTGCGGGAAGTTAGTGAGCGCGGTGGTTCCTTTATCAACTTTAATGCCAGGAATTATTTCTTTTTCTTCAAGAATGTTAATTAAAGGGATACCCTTCTGATCTTTTTGAAATAAAGTTTCTTCAAACAGAATAACGCCACTGATATAGTCTTCTAGATTGTCTGTTGAAAACAATAGCTCACGATATCTGAGTCGATTGCTTTCGTTTGAATCGACGCCTATCGTTGCGAGCCGTTTTTTGATGGTCGGTGAGCTTTCATCTGCAGCTAAGATCCCTTTTCCTTTACTAACCAATTGTTGAGCGATTTGTTCAAGTGCTGTGAGAGGCATCTCTGTTCCCCAATTGTTTGATTCGGTCATGCTAGCATAACTGATGTTGAGTCAATCAAATTGATATAAATCAGTTTGTTGGGATTTACAGGAATAATAAATAAAAATTAGCCAGTATGAGATTATTTTTTGGCGAATAACGGTAAACAAATGATTAGAATCGCTGACATTTTTCATAGACGGATCAATCATTTCATTCTAGCTTAGATGATGTAAAACCCCCGCCGATTTTTTGACCGATTTTGGGGAACTTAATTGGAAGAAATTATCTTCATCAAATATATTTTAGTTGATGAGGAAACAAGCAAATTATGCCGCTAGAGAATTCCGGTTATGCTTGGAGTAATGTGTTTTATTAAATGACAGTTAATATGACCGTGGGGCTTAACTATGTATAAGCGGCTAAACAGAAATGATAACATTCTTAATGAACTTTAATTTTTTGTAAAAATGGCTCGTTTTTATTGGAATTTCAACGATGCCGCAATGGCAGTTGCATGGGCACTTTTTATTGTGCTTGTTGCCTATTATCCGTTTAAAATAAAAATGGTCTTGGTACTGTTTATTCAGTTGTATTTCAGTATAGTTTGTCATTGATACGGCTTTTAGTTTTTATTATGATTTTTATATCAACGCCTTCAATAACACTATTATTTATGTGTTACTAATGTTGCCCTTGATATTCACAAAAAGGGAGTTTTCATAAAAACGCAGCTAGCAGTATTTTGTCGAGTTAACCGCGTTATAAAATCTATCTCATCAATGGCGTGCTTAAAGTCGCTAGCGTTATATTGACTAGACTATTTAGTTAATAACAAGGGCGCATCAAAAGATATTATTTGTTTTCTATTTTTTCTATCGATAATTTCGATTGACTCTATCGACTCAATATTTTCGTCGCTGCAGGTAAAATACATTTCGCTGGGCGACTGAATGTTGTGTTCGAATTTTTCTGATGTTATTTCAATGGTGTTGTACTTTGGTTCGTATGTTAATCCTTTCAGATGGACTGATTTCGCCAAGATTTGGTCGCCAATATCAAAACCAATCACTTCGATATTAATATTCCTGTTATCTAATTTTTTTGATACTTGATTAAGTTTCGCTTGCCAGTCTTGTGAATTGATCCGATTCGTTTTCATTATCATAGCCCTTATTGTTGAGTGTCCATTGTTCTAGTCAGTTTATTCCATAATTTAACTAACTAGACCGCTTGTCAGATCAAATATTGAAATGATCTAATTATTTTTTTCTATTGATTTTCTTGTTGAAACCTGACTGCTAATACATCACATTTTGCGCCGTGTAATACAGCATTGGCCGTAGAGCCTAATAAAAGTTGCAGCCCGTGCCGTCCATGACTTCCGATAACGATTAAATCCACGTCCCTTTTTTCAGCGTAGAGTAAAATTTCTTTGCTCACCTTTCCAGTGGCAATAATCATATTGGATTCTGGTATGTTTAATCTTTCAATTATTGGCAGCAGCAATTTGTTAGCATTTTTTACCAGAATTTCACTGGTTTCAGCGTAACTATCATTTAAGCCTAGTTCAGCACCGGTGTAATAGGCCTGTGGTATCGGTTCAATAACATGAATGATGCTCAGTTTTGAGTTTGTTAGTTTTTGTATTGCAGCAGCTTTATCTTCAACGTATCGATTTTGTTCGCCTAATTCTGTTGCCAACAATATATTCTTATACATTTCACTTTCTCCAACTAGTGACATCTACACTCCATAATATTAATGAGTTGATGTTCGTTCTAGTTTTTATAAAATTTGTCTTTTATAAAATAATTCACAGCGTCAAATATGATCGAAAATATTCAATCTTTCACTGACTTAAATCAGCTATTCTGTTTGTTGTTCTGTAGACGTCGATTGGGTTGGTTTATCACTCACTAATAATTAGTTATAGATTAACTTTTCACAATTTATTTGTACTGAGGCTCTTTAGATAATACGCTGGCAATACTGGGTAACTGTTTAGCTATTCTCTCAATAAACGGGTCTTTCATAACTATGCTGACTGACTTTTATCAGAGTAATAAAATTTTTGTTTGTTATAGTTTACTTCAAATAACTGGATTGTTATTTGAAGGGGGGAGTCCGTGTATCAAAAGTGGTTTCCATTCTTTTGTCGAATATTCATCCCTTAACATTTAGGGGTGGTAACTTAAATGTGGAGTAAGTCATTATGTCACTTTTTAATCGTCAATCTTTATCAACACTACCTAGCTTGCCTTTATTTTCTCAACTTTCTGATGAAATGAATCGTTTTTGGAACACCGACAGCCTGCTCGCAAGACGGCAAGGTGATTTACTTGGCGACTGGCAACCTAATATCGACATAGAACAAAAAAACAATATGTACCTTATTAAAGCAGATATTCCTGGAGTCAATCCAAAAGATATCAAAGTTACTATGGATAATGGTAACTTAGTAATTGAAGGCCGACGAGAAAGTAAAGTCGAAGAAAATAGGGATAACTACCGGTGTGTGGAACGTTCCTACGGCAGTTTTTATCGTAGCATGAATCTCCCCGACGCATCTGATGCAAAGGGTATAGAAGCGCATAGCCATAATGGTGTATTAGAAGTAACCGTACCTATTAGTGAAACCGCTAAACATAAAAAAATTGAAATTAAAGTAGATTAATTTCATATTATCGCTCGTGGCTTAAATTACTAAGTTGCGAGCGACCTTTTTATTATTCATTTTGTCGTTTCCTTTGGAATACTTTCTTCGTTTGTTACTAAGGCCTCATCCAGTACTGTATCGACCTGCTCTGCGAGTATAAATTGTATCTTTTTGTGGATAGATTCAGGTAGATCATCGAGATCTTTTTCGTTTCGTTTGGGCAAAATGACCCGCTTTAAACCCGCGCGGTGAGCTGCGAGTATTTTATCTTTGATCCCGCCAACGGGTAATACCTGACCGCGCAAAGTGATCTCGCCGGTCATTGCTAAATCATTGCGTACAGGCCTATTGGTCAACCAGGATACTAAAGCGGTGATTAAAGTTACACCTGCTGACGGTCCATCTTTTGGGGTTGCACCAGCAGGTATGTGTACGTGTATATCGGTAGTTTCATAAAAATTTTCATCGATCCCTAGTTGGATCGCGTGCGAACGAACGTAACTCAAGGCGGCTTCAACCGACTCACGCATCACATCACCTAACTGACCAGTAATCGTTAATCCTTTTTTACCCCGCATTCCGCTCACTTCAACAAATAAAATGTCGCCACCAACAGAGGTTACCGCAAGACCCGTAGCGACACCTGTTACTTCAGTACGTTCGGCTATATCGTAGAAAAACATCGGTTTACCCAATAATTTGCCTAACATTTTTACATCTACTTTCAGCCGACTAGATTCGTCTTTGGTGATTTGCACTACCGCTTTACGGCATAAAGCCCCAATACGTCTGTCCAGACTTCTAACCCCAGCTTCCCGAGTATATTCACGTATAAGTTTTGACATAGCACCATTTGTAATACTAATTTCATTGGCTTTTAAGGCGTTTTCTTTTCTTTGTCTCGGTAATAAATACCGCTGAGCGATATTGAGTTTTTCGTTATCGGTATAGCCGGATAGAGTGATCACTTCCATCCTGTCCAGTAATGGTGACGGGATAGTATCCAGTAAGTTAGCGGTAGCGATAAACATCACTTGGCTTAAATCAAAGGTGACATCCAAGTAGTGGTCACGAAATTCTCGATTTTGTTCTGGATCTAAAACTTCCAATAAAGCAGATGAAGGGTCTCCGTGCCAGTCGGCACCGACTTTATCTATTTCGTCTAATAATATGACAGCGTTCTTACTGCCGACGTCGCGTAATGCTTTAATGAAACGACCTGGCATTGCGCCGATGTAGGTTCGTCGATGACCGCGTATTTCCGCTTCGTCACGAATACCGCCTAAACTGATCCTTTGCAATTTACGCCCAAGCGAGCGTGCGATAGAGCGACCAAGTGAGGTTTTACCGATACCTGGTGGACCAACAAAACATAAGATAACACCCTCGCGCACGCCGCGTAAATTGCCGGTTGTTTTTGATTTGTTTTCATCGTGACTGGTTTTTTCATGGAGCAGGTTATGACGCTTCTGACGTAATTGCCTAACCGCCAGATATTCTAATATTCTATGTTTAATCTTATCAAGGCCGTAGTGATCCTCGTTCAGAATATTTTTCGCCCGATTGATATCAAACATATCCTCGGTGTAGCTATCCCATGGCAGTTCGGTCAGCCAATCTAGATAGGTCAGTACCTGGCTGTATTCCGAAGAAGCTTCGGGGATCCGCTCGAGTCTGGATAATTCATTTTCTGCATGTTTAAATGCCTCTTCCGACATGTTTAGAGATTCAATTTTATTACGATATTCTTCGACTTTTAGTAGATTACCATTTTCTTCACCCAGTTCGCGTTGAATGGCTTTCATTTGTTCGCGAAGTACGTACTCTCTTTGGGCTTTTTCCATTTCTCCCCTTGCGCCTCGTTGTATTTTTTTACCTAGTTCCATCACCTTAATTTCGTGGTTAAGTAACTCCGCTAGCTTATTCATTTTAGCCATTACATCATCTTGCTCCAAAATAGCTTGTGCATTCACTACGTCCATTCGCATGCTTGAACAAATTAAATAGATCAAGTGACGGTAGTCTTGAGTTTCAGCGACAGCTCGCAATAACTCGTCAGATAAAAAAGATAACATTGAAACTAATTGACCAAAAAGCTGTAACAAATTACTTCGCACAGCTTCCGCCTCAATATTGCCTTTATCCGGCTCTATATCGTTGGTAATGGCTATATTGGCACAAAGGTAGGGCTTTTTTACGGTCCATTCTTCGATTTTTATCTTATTGAGCCCCTGCAGCAACACGTTGATGTTACCGTTATGTGAAGCGCGTGCACGTAATACCTGAGCAACACATCCAACTTCGTAGAGTTGGTCTGGATCAGGTTGGTCGACCTTAGGATCTTTATAAGTGACTACAGCGACTAATTTCTCGTGTGACATGACACTTTCAATTAAGCGTAGTGAGCGCGCTTGCCCAATAGCGATAGACGTGACAGTATAGGGAAATAAAACCGAGTCACGAATTGGTAGAACTGGCAATTCGTTGGGAATTGTTGTAATTTTGGTTTGTTGCTCGTCAACCGTTATCGAAGTACTCTGATTGTGATCGTTGATGTTAATATCGACCATTCTATGTTCCTCAGATTGTTAATGTTGGTTATGTTGTTAATGTTGTTAATGTGCTGAATTGCTTTAAGCCCGCTGATATTTTAGCAATTGCCATTGCCATTTGTATTTGCACCAACTTGCCAATATATGCCTGCTCTACCTGAAGATGCTTGTTTAGTGTCCATCTAGAACTCGCTTCAGTGTCCATCTAGAACGGGTATATGTATTCGGTTTTATCTTAGTCATAGTATGTTGATGGCCAATGGAGTAAAGCATATTACTGGTTTTTACGTTTGGCTCTGATATTAGTCAGTCAGCCTCCATAATTTAGCCGGTTTAAAGGTTAGGTAACCACAAGGAGTGTTATTAAACTGATGAATAAAAAACAAGTTTTTATTATTGATGACCACGAATTAGTTCGTAAAGGTCTTCGCCAATTACTAAACGGCGAAAAAGATATGCAAGTGTGTGGTGAGGCTGCCAGTGCTTCTCAGGCGATAGCGTTGAAACAGTCGCTAAATCCTGATATCGCGGTGGTAGATATTTCTTTACCCGACGGTAGTGGTCTAGATCTTCTTAAGAACTTGCACCAGTGGCGCCCTTCGATGAAGATGATTGTTTTGTCAATGTATGATGACGATTTATACGCCGAACGAGCACTAAACAACGGCGCCATGGGTTATATCAACAAGCAGGACTCCGCCGAGAATCTAGTTCATGCGATCAGGCAAATTTCAAAAAATGAGGTTTATGTCAGCCCCAATATGACAGAACGTTTATTAAAACGTTTTTCAAATAATCCTCAGCTTCAAGATTCTTCACCGCTTGCTTTGCTTTCCGACCGTGAAATCCAGGTTTTTGAAATGATCGGAAATGGTAAGAAAACATCGCAAATTGCCGAAACACTGCATTTGAGTGTTAAAACGATTGATACTTACCGCAGTAATATTAAACAGAAATTAAATTTAAAATCCGCTGCGGAATTAGCGCGTAGAGCGGTTCTTTGGTCTGTAGAAAATCATTAAACCGAAGAATCAGTGGGCAAAGTTAATCTGTGGGTCGCGTTTTCAATACATGCGCTTATGTTATAGTCACATTTAATTAAAATTAACAAAATATTTCTCAACCCATGTTAGATAAACATACAAAAAAACCTGTTTTAGTTGTGGCGCTAGGCGCTTCGGCTGGCGGTCTTGATTCTTTCAAGAGCTTTCTGTCAGCTATGTCTGACAATAGCGACATCGCGTTTGTTCTGCTGCCGCACCTTAATCCAGAACACCACAGCATGATGCCTGAATTGATCGCTAATCACACCAATATGAAGGTGGTTGAGGCACAAGACAATGTCAAGATCAGTGCTAACCAAGTTTATATTCTACCAGCGGGAAAACTGCTCACTATTAAGGCTGGACACTTACATCTTTGGCCAATAGAAAGTGAGCGCTACCAGTGGTTAGCAATAGAGACATTTATGGGTTCATTAGCCCTTGAACAAAAACAACGGGCGGTTGCCATTATTATGTCCGGTACTGGCAATCATGGTATTCAAGGGTTACGGGATATAAAACTCAATGGGGGCATGATTATTGCGCAGGACCCCGAAACTTGCGATTATCCGCAAATGCCAACTAATGCGATAGAATCGGGGCTGGTGGATCTGATTTTAAAGCCAGAAGATATGCCGCAGGCATTGCTTGAGTACGCCACTCACCCTTATGTCGTGTCAGTTGACACTTCCCCAACTCCAAGTGCATTAGAAGAGATGCAGCAAATATTGTCATTAGTGCGTAAACGGGTTAAGCACGATTTTAGTTGTTATCGTAACAATATGTTAATGCGTCGAATTCAGCGTCGTATGAGCGTTTGTCATTGTGAATCGTTAGTTGACTACTACCAGTATCTTCGGGGAAATAGCGAAGAAACTCATGCTTTATGCAACGATTTGTTGATCGGTGTGACCGCATTTTTTCGTGATCCAGAGTTATTTTATGTGCTTGAACAACGCGTCATACCCGAGTTAGTCGAAAGAAGTAGCAAAGACAATCCTGTTAGAATCTGGGTACCAGCCTGCGCTAGTGGAGAGGAGGCCTATAGCTTAGCCATACTATTTCATGAGGAATTTAAGAATAAAAACAAACCCCTCGCACTGCAAATTTTTGCCAGTGATATTGACGAGGGATCGTTAAAAGTAGCACGGCAAGGTATTTACTCCGAATCGATAACCGTCGATTTAACGCCCGAACGATTAAGGTATTTTTTTACCAAATTAACAGACAATCGCTATCGTGTGAATAAAGAACTACGAGAAAGTATTGTATTTGCCTCTCATAATTTAATTTGTGACGCGCCTTTTTCGCGCCTTGATTTAATCAGCTGTCGTAATTTTTTAATTTACTTGCAACCTCAATTGCAAGCGAAAGTGATTAACTTATTTCATTTCTCTTTGAATACCGGTGGCTATTTAAGCCTAGGTTCTTCTGAGTCTATTGGTCGAAAAGAAGAATTGTTTGAGACAATTTCAAAGAAGTGGCGCCTGTTCAAGTCGGTAAAACAAACTAATCAATACCCACTTGATATGCCTGCGAGAAACAACACTATATCTCATCAAACAATTGAGTCGAGTGTGGGAGTCGTTAAGAGACCAAAGAAAATAACTAAGCGGTATTCAGAGTTAGTGCAAAGAGAATTGTTAAACGCTTATGCGCCTGCTGCTGTATTGATTGACCGAAATTATGAAATTTTGCACTTCCAAGGTCCGACCGTTGATTATTTAGAATTTCCCAAGGGGCTGCCAAGTAATGATTTGACAGTATTAGTAAGAGAAGGTTTGCGCACTAGAATTAGATCAGCTGTTCATCTAGTTGCAAAGACTGGGCAAATAGTGACCGACGCCAATGCTAGGGTGAAAAGACAAAAACATTATTCGCCCTGTCTATTGACTGTTCGTCCAGCGTTTGAACCCAAGCAAACTCGTCAGTTGTTTTTGGTTACTTTCGAGCAAGGCGCAACAAGGGCGTTTGAGCAATCAGCGGATCTTCGCACGTTAGCCGATGATGACGAGATGTTGGATGAACAGGTAATTATTAGGCAACTAGAGGGTGAACTTGACGCCACCCGCGAAGATTTACATAGCAACATCGAGGAGCTTAAGGCATCAAGCGAAGAAGTGATGTCTATGAATGAAGAATTACAATCAGCCAATGAAGAGCTGGAAACTTCAAAGGAAGAGTTACAGTCAAGTAATGAGGAGTTAACCACTGTTAACACCGAATTACAGGCGAAACTGGAAGAAATTGAAAAGAGTAACGACAATGTCAGTAATTTACTTTCTAGTACAGATATTGCGACGGTCTTCTTAAATCGTAAAATGCAGATAATGTTATTTAATCCGGCCACCGCAAAATTAATGAGTTTACGCAAGAGTGATATTGACCGACCTATCAGCGACTTTTCATCCAATATTGCTAACGATCAGCTGTTGCAAGATGCTCAGTCGGTACTCGATCATCTTACGCCAGTCGAACGAGTTATTCAGAACGTCGAAGTTAACGGCAAAATTGCGAATTTGCCGAAATTTTACTCACGCCGGATCGTACCTTACCGTACAGCAGAAGATAGAATTGGTGGAGTGGTGGTGACTTTTGTTGAAATTACCGAACGATACCAGCAAGAGAAACTATTGGAACAAAAGGTTCGAGAGCGAAATTATGAATTGTATGATCGTGAAAAGCGTCTTCTTGCAATTATGCAACACGCTTCAGAGGCAATCTTTGTTATCGACGAGTTTGGATGCATTACTAGTATTAATCGTGCGGCTGAGTCAATGTTTGGCTATCAAGAAAATGAAATAATCGGAAGTAATGTTAATAAACTGATACCGTCAACATATAAAGGTGAGAACTATGACCATTTGTCAAAGTATCATATAACTGACGAGGATAAAGAAAATAGTCAGGGCTTAATCCTGCAGTGTCGAAACTTAAACGGATTGCGCAAAAACGGAAGTATATTTCCAATAGAACTAACGGTTAATCAAGTTGACCACCTTAATTATTTTGTCGGAATCATTAAAGACCTGAGTGAACAACGAGCTTTACAAAGAGCTATCACCGAGCTTAATACTCAGAGCCAAGAAAAAATTGGTATTGAGTTACATGATAGTTTAGGGCAGAGGCTGACCGGTATAAACCTTTTGTTAAAAAATCTTAAACGAAATTTTGAGGAAAATAATCGACTGGATAATCAATCCTTTGAGGAGATCAGCGACCAAGTAAAATCGGCGATTGGTGAGGTACGAGACATCAGCCATGGTCTGGCGCCGATATCCCTAACCCCCGCGGGCTTACAAGATGCCATCCGCGCGCTGGTTGAAACTTTAAATACGCCGAAAGTTCGTTGTCATTTTAATTGCACGATTTCTCGCAATGTCAAAGACAGAACTGTCGCGATGCAGATTTATCGGATCGCCCAAGAAGCAATTAATAATGCTCTAAAACATGCAAAAGCCACGAACATAACGGTTTCGCTAGAAGATTGTGGAAAGTCATTAAGATTGCGCATTCGGGATGATGGTTTAGGTTTTAATTTAAAAACGATAAACCAAGGGGAAGGCATCGGGCTTCAAATTATGCACTATCGCGCCAGTAGTATTGGTGCACAATTAAGTATTAATAGCTCGGAAGGAGAGGGAACGCGCGTAGAGTGTATTTTTTAACCTGATTTAACCCGATTGTTTGATAAATCACCCAGTCGAGAGCATAATAATTAAATCGTTGGCCAAAGTATCACCTTAAAAGACAGATTATTAGCTTAGAATGAATTAGTAAGGGACTGATTTTTGTCAGTGTAGATAGAGCTAAAACGGCTAGAGTATTAGTGCTGATTAAGTATCGCTAAAATGAATGATACCAATGTGACGGGCTTTTAAAATGCATACATCCATCGATAATCAACCCTCATTACAAATTACTTACCATGAAGAGGAGGCTTCACAAAACAAACCCTATTTGATTGAGCATTTTAATAATGCGATCGAGATCCGAAATGATGAAGGTTATAGGTGTAAGATTCAACTTCATACTCCTCACCCTCATCCTCATCCACTCGATCAAGACAGTAAGCAAATGCTTGAAGTGGTTTTTGTCGCTTATAGTAAACGAGTTGAAGTAAACTTGACAACCAGCAAGACTGAAAAGGATTTTGAACAAGCTACTCAACAATTCATTACCCAGCACCATTCAAAGTTGAGAAGCAATTGCAGAGAAAAAAATACCTCAGATAAAGGCTTTGTCGTAAGTTTAGCAACACCTTTGAATTATGGTCGGATAAAAACATCGTCGAATGAGTTAGTTTACTTCCATAGCGAAAGTTTAATTAGAGAGTCTTTCGAACAATTAAACTTGGGTTGCGAGCTAACATTTAATCTGATCAACACACCCTTAGGACTACAAGCAATCAATATTGAAAAAGTTAAAAAAGTTGAAAAAGTTAAAAAAGTTGAAAAAGTTGAAAAAGTTAAAACAAACTAACTTGCCGACAAACACCAGCTCGGAAAGTTTTTTCCTAAAATAACATCTCAAATCTACAATAAAAAAAATTAATTACGAAAACATTCTTTGTCTGCCAGTTGATTAAGGTTGTCAAAATCGACTATCCTAATGTCTTTTCTATCCAATTTTAGTAAACCTTCATTTTGCATTCGAGTAAATATTCTGCTGATGGTTTCTGAAGCCAAGCCTAAATAATTTCCGATATCTTGTCGTGACATATTCAGCTTAAACTCTTTGCCTGAATAACCTAGCTCTTGATAGTTTTCTGAAAGCTCAACAATAAATGCAGCTATTCTTCGTTTGGCATTTTTTTTGCCTAGGGCCGAAAGGTTTCGTTGTTGATGAGCAAGCTTTCCGAACATTAAATCAACCAGCCAGTCGGGTACCAGAAGGTCAATCATCTGTTCAAATTTTGACACATGTACTGCGCACACCGAAGAAGTTTCCAGCGCGACAACTGATGATTGACATTGATGAAGTGGTAGCGCGTCGAGACCTAAGATATGGCCTGGCAGTTGGAAATCGATAATCTGTTCATCCCCTTTGTGATTGACAAGATATGATTTGAATGAGCCAGACTTGACTATGTAGACTGCTTCTAATTTGTCACCGCTAAAATATAGATGCTGGTTGTGCTTGAGCATAGTGGAGTGGGTTGTAAGTTTGTTACAGTTGCTTTCGACACTCGTGTTGATTAGAGAAAAAATACAGCTCTTTCGTAATACGCACGTGCAGCAAGCGTTAATATCTTCTGCAATTCTAGGATCTAGCAAGGTATTAATTGATATCTCTTGTTCTTTTTCTATTAACATCATATGACACCTTTTAGGCTAAGTAATTAATCGAAATACAACTCCAATGACGAATAATGAATAAAATTCCAAGTATGTAATTTAGCTCTTAATATATAATTTAGCACTAGGGGAAAACCTGATGTTAGACTAGTCAAATCTTGATAGATGGCAAGGTTCCAGATGTTTTTTCGCATGATTGAGGTTAGCAGACCCACATGGTTATCCGTAAAGATTATCAATCTATAATTTATTTAGGTTTATAAAATGGATAAGTGAAAGCAACACCCTTTGATAATTAATCTAAGTAACCGAATGTTTGATTGAGGAGAAAAAAGTTTCTTGCCTAATGGTTAACTTGACGGGTTCAAATTAATTTCACGAATAATTTCACCTGCGGCCTTAATTCCCTCGGCCACCGCCGTTACTACCAAATCGGCGCCTCTAACCATATCCCCTCCGGCATAGACATTATCGACTGTTGTCTTTTGTGAATAGAGAATGCCTGGCGCTGTTGATTCAGCCATTTTAACTAAGCCATTTTTTTTAACCTTAATGCCTGCATCTTCAAACCAACTCGCGGGACTGGCTCGAAAACCAAATGCAGTGATGATGACATCAGCTTTTAGTAATTGCTCAGAGCCTTTAATATCTTTCAGCTGTGGTTTACCTGATTCAGGATCAATTTGTTGTTTTGTCGAGATTACATTAAGCCCAACTAATTCTTCATTTGTATCAAATTCAATCGAGAGTGGAGACAAATTAAATAGGAATTCGACGTCTTCTTCTATAGCATTGGAGACTTCTTTAGGTGAACCGGGCATCGATTCTTGATTACGCCGATAAACGCAAGAAACTAATTCCGCGCCTTGACGGATTGCTGTTCTAACACAGTCCATCGCGGTATCACCACCGCCAATGACTATAACCTTTTTGTTTTTCAGATCTCGATAAGGAAAGTTAATCATTTGATAATTTTCAATCTGATTGATATTGCCGATCAAATAGTCGAGTGCGTTAATGACGTTTTTATTTTTAATGCCGGGGATATTAACTTGAACACTTTGGTAAGTTCCCATTGCAAGAAAAATTGAATCATATTGAGCTTTTAATTCAGCAAAAGAAATGTCCTCGCCAACACAAGTATTGAGTTTAAACTCTACGCCGATATCTTCTAAAAATGCTTTGCGCGTGCGCATGACTTGTTTTTCTAATTTAAAACCGGGAATTCCAAACGTGAGTAAACCGCCGATCTCTGGATACTGATCATAAACAACCGCTTTGATGCCATTACGTGCAAGTTGGTCGGCGCACGCAATTCCCGCCGGACCAGCACCAACGACTGCGACCCGTTTATTTGAGTCTAATTTAACAACCTCCGGCCGCCATTGTTTTGCCAAAGCCATGTCAGAAATATCTTTTTCAATCGCACCAATGGTGACCGCTCCAAAACCAGTATTTAAAGTACAAGCTTGTTCGCAGAGTCGATCTTGAGGGCATACACGACCACAAATTTCTGGCAGTGGATTTGTTTCATACATTAATTCCGCAGCTTGCTGATAATTTTCTTGTGCCACTAATTCTAGCCAGTTAGGAATGTAGTTATGTAAAGGACATTTCCATTCGCAATAGGGATTACCACAATCTAAACAACGAGCGGCCTGTTTTGCAGATAGTTGAGTTTGAGAGGTTGAATAAATTTCTTTAAAATCAATTTTTCGTTCGTCTGAAATGCGTTTTATCGGTGTATGACGTTTGTGGTTCAAATAGTTTAAAGGGTTTCTATCTATTTCAGACCTCTTCGGTGATTGCTTCTTTGATGGATTTTCTGGTGGCAAATTCATTTTACAATCCTCAAAGGTACATTTGAAGATGGTCTAAAGTTAGTGGTGATATCAATTGTTTCAGATGGCTGCGTGTGATCATTTTCAGTACTTGCTTTTGGTATCACCAACATAAAATAATCTAAATAGTGTTCAAAGTTACGCAGTATTTTTCTTCCCCACGGGCTATCCGTTTGCTGGATATGTTCTTCAAGTAAGCTTTTTAACTCATCGGTATAATCATCACATTCATTTTCTGAAAAATGAAACCATTCGACATGTTCTGGGTTAATGTTTTTGCTTAACGTTTCCCTTAGATCTAATACATAAGCTACGCCGCCGGTCATGCCTGCCGCAAAATTTTCTCCAACCGGACCAAGGATCAAAACTGTTCCTCCAGTCATATATTCACAGCCATGGTCGCCGACACCTTCAACCACACTTGTTGCACCAGAATTTCTAACAGCAAAGCGTTCCCCAGCCTGTCCCGAGGCGAATAATTTTCCACCGGTTGCGCCGTATAAACAAGTATTGCCAATAATTGAACCGCGACTAGCAACGTACTGAATATCGCTTGGCGATTTAATGCAAATCCTACCTCCAGACATACCTTTACCAACGTAGTCATTGGCATCACCGACGAGCGTCAAATTAATTCTAGGATAATTCCAAACACCAAAGCTTTGTCCTGCAATTCCTGTAAACGAGAGATTAATCTGTTTTTGTTTTGTACTGTTATTAAAACTGCCATTAGAACTCTTTTCTTCAGATGCCTTTCGCTGGGACAAATAACCTGAAAGGGATGCGCCGACAGAGCGGTCATAATTTTTTATCGAATAATTTAATCCAATGCTATCTGACTGTTTGTCATAATTAATGACATCTGCAAGAATTCTTTGATTCAGTAAACCTTCATCAAACGGCGTATTGGGTTTATTTTGATAATGGCATTGTTCGGTTTTTGGTCGTTTAGCAGAATCAAGAATAATTTGTAGATTCAAGTTTTTTTGTTGATTGGTTTGCCCTTTCAGCAAATCTAATAAATCGGTACGACCAATTAATTCATCCAAACTAGTTACCGCTAATTTTGATAACCATTCTCTGACTTCTTGGGCAACAAATTCGAAATAGTTTATTACCTTTTCTGGTAATCCATGAAAGTGCTGTTGACGTAATATTTGATTTTGCGTAGCGATACCTGTTGCGCAGTTATTCAGATGACAAATTTTTAGAAACTTGCAACCTAAAGCAACCATTGGTCCAGTACCAAAACCAAAACTATCGGCACCTAAAATCGCTCCTTTGATAACATCAAGTCCGGTTTTTAAACCCCCGTCAACTTGTAAACAAATTTTGTCTCGCAAATTATTTTCTACGAGTGCTTGGTGCGCTTCACTGAGTCCAAGCTCCCAAGGTGTACCCGCATATTTAACAGAAGTTAACGGGCTTGCTCCGGTGCCACCATCATAACCAGAAATTGTAATCATATCAGCGTAAGCTTTAGCAACCCCAGCTGCAATTGTTCCGACACCTGGACCAGAAACTAATTTAACTGAAACCAGTGCTTTTGAGTTGACTTGCTTTAAGTCAAAAATCAGTTGGGCAATATCTTCAATTGAATAAATATCATGATGTGGCGGAGGAGAGATTAGAGTCATTCCTGGTGTTGAGTGTCTTAATTTTGCGATTTCTAAGGTCACTTTAGCTCCGGGAAGTTGACCACCTTCTCCGGGTTTTGCACCTTGAGCAATTTTTATTTGTAGCACTTCAGCACTGGTTAAATAATCGGCGCTGACACCAAACCGTCCAGACGCAATTTGCTTAATTTTAGAATTTTTAATGGTTCCGTAACGCGCTGGATCCTCGCCACCTTCACCGCTATTTGAACGTCCACCAATGGTGTTCATGGCAACAGCAAGAGACTCATGTGCTTCAGGACTTAGTGCACCGATAGACATTCCAGCAGAATCAAATCGTTTTAAAAGTGATGATTTTCCCTCGACTTGTTCAATGTTAAGTGGCTCGTCTGCAAGCCTCAGTTGCATCATGTCTCTAAGAGTTGTAATAGGTCGTTGATTGACCGTGTTTGCATAGTTTTGATAATCGTCATATTCGCCAGAGGTAACCGCTTGTTGCAGTAAGGAAACCACGTCAGGATTGTAGCTATGATATTCAGCGCCATGAACATATTTTAGTTGCCCACTTCGTTTTAACTTATGATGAGGTAACCATGCAAGACTTTCATTGACTAAACTTGCTTGATGCAAATCATCAAAGGTAGCACCACCAATACGAGATAAAATTTTCGGAAAACAAGTTTCGATAATTTTAGAATCTAATCCAATGCATTCAAATAATTGAGCACTTCGATAGCTAGCAATCGTTGAAATTCCCATTTTTGACATGATTTTCATTAGGCCTTTGTTGATGCCTACCAAGTAATTTTTGCGCGCGGTTACAATATCTGTTTCGAGTTTATCTTCGGTTGATAAACGATTAATAATTTGTAATGCTAAATAGGGCGAAATTGCGGTAGCCCCAACACTTAACAACACTGCGTAGTGGTGTGGGTCGCGAGTCGTAGCCGTTTCTACAACAATATTAGTATCACAACGTAAACCCTCTTTTATTAAACGCTGATGTACTGCGCCTGTTGCCAGAACTGCATGGGCGGGGAGCAAGCCTTGCTGAATATCTCTATCGGAGAGTTGCAATATTACGCAGCCATTTTTAACTAATTCGACAGCTTTATCTGTAATTTTTTGAATCGTTTCTTCGAGACTTTGTTCTTTCGGGTAGTTCAAAGAAATTGAATTAAATTGATAGAAATCTTGATCTAATTCTTTTAACTGTTGAATCTTTGCGTAGTTTAAAATCGGTTTACCAATAATTGCGCGATAAGCAAGTCCATTGGTTTCTTGAAAAACATTATGTTCCCGACCAAAACAAGTTTCCAATGACATCACTGATGCTTCACGTAATGAATCGATCGGTGGGTTGGTTACTTGGGCAAATTGTTGACGGAAATAATCGAACAAATTTCGTGGTTGAGTTGATAAAACAGCCATAGGCGTATCGTCACCCATCGAGCTTGTTGGTTCTTGGCCATTATTGGCTATGACTCTAATGATTTGTTCACTTTCTTCTATAGAAACATTAAATAACTTTTCGAAAATTGATAAATTGTTTAAGTTTTCGTTAATATAATTTTCAGCGGCTTTTTGTTCTAAGCGAGGATTACTTTTTAACCGAATAGTATTTTCTCGTAACCATTCTAAATAGGGGTGACGACTTTTTAGTAGGTCATCAATTTTATTGGTGCGCCATATTTTACCCTGTGTCACATCTGCCGCTAACATCTCGCCGGGTCCGACTCTATCTTTTTCTACCACATCGGATTCATTGTAATCCCAAACACCTACTTCTGAGGCAACGGTTAATAATCGATCCTTAGTGATAACATAACGCGCCGGACGCAAACCATTTCTATCGAGCGTACAGGCTATTTGTTTGCCATTTGTCATTACGATACCTGCGGGTCCATCCCAAGGTTCCATGTGCATCGAGTTAAATTCGTAGAAAGCTTTTAATGCAGGATCCATGTTTTTTCGTTTTGCCCATGCAGGGGGAACCAGTAAACGAAGTGCACGAAAGATGTCCATTCCGCCCGCCAGCATAACTTCGAGCATATTGTCCAAAGAAGAAGAATCTGAGCCGCTTTGGTTAACTAAACTTTCTAATCGAGACAAGTCGGGCAATAAGGGGCTATAAAACTTCGCTTGACGAGCTGTAGCCCAATCTCGATTCCCTGAAATAGTATTAATTTCACCATTATGAGCGAGAAAACGAAAAGGCTGTGCAAACTTCCAAAGCGGCGCTGTATTGGTTGAAAAGCGTTGATGGAACAAGCTAATCGCTGTTTTCATATTTTTATCGGCGAGATCAGGATAAAAACGGTCGAGGTATTTTGGCATCACCAAAGCTTTGTAAACGATCACCATGCAGGAAAGAGATACCACATAATAATCGCAATCATTTTTGACTTTATCGGCAGCGCGGCGTCTGGCAATAAATAATCGACGTTCTAAGTCTTCTTCCGTCCAGCCGGGAGGAGCTTGTACAAAAAGCTGTTCAATATTTGGAAGGGTTTCTAGCGCGATATCACCACAAATATTTGGTTCTATGGGAACTTTTCGCCAACCGGCAATGGTTAAGGTTTCTTTAATTAATTCCTGCTCGAGAATTTGTTTACTTTTTCTTGCTTTGTTTGGATCCTTACTTAAAAATATCTGACCGACGCCAAAGCGTTTACCTAGATTGAAATTCATTTCCTCTGCAATCTGGTTAAAATAACTTTTAGGCATTTGAATTAAAACACCGCAGCCATCTCCAGATTTTCCATCAGATGAAATTGCTCCGCGATGAGTCATTCGAATCAAGGCAGTAAGAGACGTCTGCAATAGTTGATGACTCTGTTTACCATCTAAGTGTGCAATTAAACCGAAACCACAATTGTCTTTTGCTTGTGATGATTGGTATAACGTCATTAATTGCCTCGTAGAAAAAAGATTGATCACAAAAAATTAGTCTGATGTAGCTATCGAATAAGCCGTACAGAAAATAATTCGTATAAAATCAGTAGGGAAGGCATCTTATCATCGATTACAAGTGGCTAACCAATAACTAATTTTACTAAGAATTGTCAGAAGGTCTCGGGGTAAGTGTTTTAGCGGGGTTCGGGTTATTTTCTCATAATTTGAATACGTATTCAGAAGTCAATACTGAAAAACTATTGTCACATTCGCTAGTTAATAGTGGTGTAAAACAAACAGTCTTTGGTGGCTATTTCAGGAACTGTTGTCACCATAAATAAATGCATATCTCGTCGAGTAAAAAGACATCCGTTTCGGTTCTCAAATAGATTGTCAATTTGATTAACGCCTTGATCATCAATCGCTTCAAACATTAATGGCTCATTAGCCTCACACCAGCCAATAAATTCATCTTTTGGTGTTGTGCTTTGATTTAACTCTTCGATATCCGCTCGAAATGTTATATCAGTGGTTGTTAAACGGTGATTTGAAAAACCAACAGAAGCGTCATTGATAAGTTCAACTCGTATTGGATGTTTTAGAACTTTCACTAGCGGTTTTCGATGATCAAAAATTTCTTGATGAGAAAAAAAACGATGTAAGCCTTCTGATGCTATTTGGTGTGATGAATTATCATTGTTACCTCCACATTCAATGGTCACAATGGGGGAGCCAAAAGGTTGCTCCATTATTGCTCCAACTTTGAGCTGAGTAAAAATCAAATTAGCAGTAAAAAGCTCAACTAATTTCAAATGCTTAAAGTCGTCACAAATACTGACCGCAAAAGCAGGGCTTGCTCCAGAAGTATTGTGCAAATCGACAATAGCTTCAGGTGAGACCTCTCTTACTAATTGAGTAATCTGTCTCGCTCGTTCTGCAACAGGAGACAAGTTTTCTTTTTCTTTTGAAAAAAAACGATTGAGATCATCGCTCTGTTCTATATAACGGTTTGTGAAAAAAGGTTTAGTACGTGCGGCTTCAGGATTGCAAATAATAATGCGGATATTGGTGGCAGGCTTATGTTCGCTGATAAGCCAAAGGTGGGTGGCAATTAATCCTGAGGGTTCATTTCCGTGAATTAATGTTGTGACGACTCGAGTTCTATGTTGGTCTTCACCTTTAATATCAAAAACAGTGAGTCCATTAAGCGATTTCAGGAAGTGAAGCAATTTTGTAGGAATATTTGGACGGTAGCTTGAATCAAAATAAGTTATCTTTGGATTTAATAAAGTCATTACCAACATTTTTCCCATTCACTAACTGGCTGTCCGCCCATTTGATTAATAAAATATTGATCAAGCATTAAAGAGCAGGCTTCTTCATTAGTATGTTTTTTACGTAAGTGGCGAACAGTGTTTTTAATCCACCGAGAACCATTCATATTTTTTAATAAACGTCGATGGATAATGTTCAAAAATTTATCTCTTTCAGTGAGTTGTATATTTAGTTTTGCCAAACCATCGTTAGCGACCTGTAACATGTCATCGATCACATTTCTGATTGGTACTTCAACGGGTTTGTTTTGGTAGTTTTGCGGCCATAAAATAGTCGCATCTAAGCCGTTTTTGGCTGCTCTATAAAAATTGTATTCGGCAAAACGAAAAGGGATTCTTGCCATATATTCATCAATTTTTTCTTCTAGTCCAACAGCCATACCAATCGAAAATGCTGCATTGGCCGCCATGTCAAGCGCGGTTGGCCCTGCTGGTAAGGCTCTAAACTCCATTCGCAAATGCCCATTACCTTTATTAGAATAAACTGCTCGATTCCATGGCCAAGTTGTTCCCATGTGAAGGTTTAATTCTGCCAGTTCTGGCAGTGAGTCTTGTTGAACCATATTATTTTGTTGACCCATATCAGATAAATGAGTATTACCCGTTTGTTCCTCATGATCAAATAATTCTGGAAAAATGGGTTGATAAAGGTTTACTGTTTCAGAAAACAACTCCCATCCAGACTTTCTAACCCAGCCATGGCCGAAGGTAACGCGTGATGGTTGACGCCATCCAGATGCATCGGCCATTCGGTTGTCAATTGATTGTTTAAACAGCACCACTCGGGTTTCGTCCCAAAGGCATTTGCCAAGGAGCATGGGTGAATTGGCTGAGATCCCGAGAGCCATTGGTAAAGTGAGTTGAGCAGCGTTAAAGGTATTAGAAAATCGTTCTTTTTCCGTCATTAAATGAACTTGAAATGAAGTGTTTGCGCCCTCGACACAGACTTCGGAGGTGGTAAAATCAACAGACTCTTCGCCACCTATTTTTATATGAAAAGGTTCGCCACGTTGTTTGAGTAGTTCACGTGCTAGAATTCGATATCGACCTAAATCTGTCATATTCTTATGACAAAGATCGGATTGTTTTAGAGTTGGTAAAATACCGACGGCTAGCGGTCTTGTTTTGAGAGTTTCAGCAACCGACCATAAATAATTAAATTTTGTCAGCATTTCTTTGGTTAGACTACTAAAAGGACGGCCGGCAGCTTTTACCGGTAAAAGGTTTAACTCTAGGTTGAACTTGTTAAGTTCTGTCTGAAATTGATCGTCGTTGAGAAGATCAAGAAGCTCCATATTGACGGGATTAACGTGACTATCTTGATCCATTAGATAGATTTCTAGTTCAGCACCGATACAGAGTTCTTCTTTACCAAAGTTGGGCTTTTCAATGATTTCTTTTAGGATATCGACCTGATCATGGATTCGACGATTAAACCTCTCGTAATCCTTGGCTGAGTATTCTCTTTCAATAATATCTTGTCCCAAAATGTAACCCCTTATCATCCTATAGGCAAAGTCTTACTTGAAAACAGAAAATGCCATCGTAAATTCGATTGAATGCTTTTGACTAAATATATCAAATTTTCGATTAAAGACCAGAACTGATTTCGACATAGCTTTTCTAGCTAGCAACATATCTTTTGCTAAATAAACCGTATGTCGTTATATTATTCGCCTATTTATAGAGAAGATAATGTCATCGATCAATTTTTGCACAATAATTCTTGATTAAGATAATTGTCTCTTGAGATCCATTGCCAACCTTCCGTTATTAACTACAAGCTAGGTTAAATCAAAACTATGTTAGCAGACCATGAAATAGCCAAACAATTTAAAGAAAAGCCTTTATCGGAGATAGCCGATAAATTAGCTATTAAACCAGAGCACTTGATGCATTACGGACAATCGATTGCTAAGGTTCATATCAATGCAATAACAACAGAACCCGCCAAAGATCGAAAATCACGACTTATTTTAGTCTCTGCGACGACACCAACACCTGCCGGTGAAGGCAAGACCACAACGACCATTGGTCTTGGACAAGCATTTTCTCAACTGGGTGATTCAGTGTGTTTGGCCTTAAGAGAACCGTCCTTAGGCCCTTGTTTAGGGATGAAAGGGGGAGCAACTGGCGGCGGTTATTCGCAAGTTGTTCCAGTTGACAGAATTAATTTACATTTTACGGGGGATTTTCATGCGATCACCTCAGCTAACAATCTTATTTCCGCCTGCATTGACAATCATATCTTTCAAGGCAATGTATTAAAAATCGATCCACGGCAGATTGTATGGCGACGGGTCATGGATATGAATGACCGTAGTTTACGAAAAATCGTATTAGGTTTAGGTGGCAAAATGCAAGGTATCCCGCGGGAAGGGGGGTTTGATATTACCGCAGCCTCAGAGATTATGGCAATTCTTTGTCTTTCCACTGACTTGGTTGATTTGGAAGCGCGTTTAAACAGAACATTGGTTGGTTACAGTTATGACGATGAGCCTATTTTTTTAGAATCTTTAGAAATAACGGGTGCATTGCTAGCATTACTTAGAGACGCGATTCATCCGAATTTAGTTCAAACATTGGAAGGAACACCTGTTTTTATTCATGGTGGTCCTTTTGCAAATATTGCTCATGGTTGTAATAGCATTTTGGCAACGAAAATGGCAATGCATCATGCCGATTGGGCGATTACCGAAGCGGGTTTTGGCTTTGATTTAGGTGCAGAAAAATTCTTTGATATTAAATGTCGAATAGCCGAACTCGATCCCGCGGCCGTGGTTTTAGTAACAACAGTTAGAGCGTTAAAAATGCATGGAGGTATGGATAAAAATGAGCTTACCAATGTTGGGGTCGAATATGTTAGGGAAGGTCTCGATAACCTAAACAAGCATATAGAAAGTGTGCAGCTTTTTAATAAAACACCGGTAGTCGCGTTAAATCGCTTTGCCGATGACAGTGATGAAGAAATTGCAGTGATAAAGAATCATGTGGAATCTAAAGGAATTTTATTTGCAGAAAGTAATCATTTTGAACAGGGTGGGAAAGGAGCTATTGAACTGGCTAAAAAAGTTAAACTAGCGGCAGATAATAATGATTCATTTGTACCACTTTATGAGCTTGATGATGGTGTCGTTGATAAGATAACTAAAGTCTGTAAAGCTATGTATGGCGCAAGTGATGTGGCTTTTACAAAAGAAGCGGAAAAAGATCTTTTGCACGTTAAAAAACTCAAACTAAATGGGCTTCCCATTTGTATTGCTAAAGCACCAAGTTCGCTTTCAGATGATCCTCGATTACATGGAAGGCCGAGAGATTTTCAGGTGACTGTTCGAAATATTCAGATCAATTCTGGTGCAGGGTTTTTGGTGGTATTAACTGGAAATATTATGCGGATGCCCGGACTACCTAAAAAGCCCGCAGCGCAAAAAGTTAAAGTACTTGCCGATGGAGAGATTACGGGTGTTAGTTAGCATCAGGTAGCTAGGTGCCCACAACGTTATGTGGGGCATACTAAGCTAGGTTGTGGGAATATAGTTGTCACTAGCTGTTTTATTTATCTATAAATTTTTAGATGCAAAATCAGCTAGGCGCGATCTTTCGCCTGTATGCAGTTTGATATGACCGCCATATTTCCAGTTTTTAAAATGATCAACCACATAGGTTATTCCTGAGCTTGATTCGGTTAGATATGGTGTATCAATCTGACCAACATTGCCAAGACAAATCATTTTTGTTCCGGGTCCCGCTCGAGTAATCAAAGTTTTCATTTGTTTTGGGGTCAAATTTTGTGCTTCATCAATGATGACAAATTTGTTAATAAAAGTTCGTCCGCGCATAAAATTAAGAGAACGAATTTTTAACCATTTTTCTAAAATATCTTGGGTAGCTTGACGCCCCCAATCATCATTCGATTGAGCTGGAGATAAGACTTCTAAATTGTCGGTAAAGGCGCCCATCCACGGATTCATTTTTTCTTCTTCAGTGCCGGGTAAAAAACCGATATCTTCTCCGACAGGAACAGTCACTCGAGTAACAATAATTTCATTGAATCGTTTTTGTTCAATTGTTTGCTCTAAGGCTGCAGCTAACGCAAGCAACGTTTTTCCGGTACCAGCAGGTCCTTGCAAAGTTACAAAGTCAATATCAGGATCCATTAATAAATTAAGCGCGTAACTTTGCTCTTGATTTCTGGCAGTAATTCCCCAGATTGAATTGTTTGGCGCAGTATAATCTTTAGCTAGTTCGATAGTCGCTTGGTTATCTTGAACCTCTCTGACAATAGCACTAAATTTCGAACCATCATTTGTGTGAATAAATTGATTATTAGTCCAATGATTGACTAATGGTCCTTTGATAGTATAAAAAGTTCGACCAGCCTCCTGCCAAGACTGCATATCTTTATCATGCTCGCTCCAGAAATCTTCCGGCAATTCCTCTTGTCCAGTAAATAGATTTTCAAGATCATCAAGTACTTGATCGTTAAAATAATCTTCAGAGTGAACACCAATTATTTTTGCTTTAATGCGTAGGTTGATATCCTTGGAAACTAGTGTTACTTTTTTTTCTGGATGCTTGCGCTGTAATCCTAACGCAATGCTGACAATGGTATTATCTACTTTGCTAGAAGCAAGACCATCAGGTAAAGAGTTTGATTCAATTTCTGCTAGCTGAAAGAATAGTCGACCATTAATTCTTTCTTCAATTGGCGAATAGGGCGAGTTACCGATAGGAATACCATCTTTGATTTTATTTTCAGAACAACTGCTCATTAACTGATCAAAATATCGACTCACTTGGCGAACGTTACGCGCAACTTCCGAGAGTCCTTTTTTCCCGTTATCAAGCTCTTCCAACACTACCATTGGAATATAAACGTCGTGTTCGGCAAATCGAAACAATGACGTTGGATCATGCATTAATACATTAGTATCTAATACAAAAAGGCGAGGCTGTTCTTTATCCAAATCAGTCATAACATTCCTGCTATTAAATTTAAAGTTCTTTTACGGCTTGTAGCACTAGTTCAACGTGACCTTTCACTTTTATTTTACGCCATTCATTAACTAACACACCTTTTTTATTGAATAAAAAAGTACTTCGCTCAATTCCCATATATTCTCTACCATAAAGTTTTTTCAACTTGATGACATCAAAGGCTTTACACATGACTTCATCGGGATCAGAGATTAAGTCAAAGGGAAACGATTGTTTTTCTTTAAAACGTTCGTGAGACTTAATTGAATCGCGTGAAACGCCAAAAACGAGAGTGTCTAAGGCGTTAAAGTCATCGATACTGTCGCGGAAGTTTTGTCCTTCTGTAGTACAGCCAGGAGTGCTGTCTTTAGGATAGAAATAGAAAACAATATTTTTATCTTTTATTTTGTTGAGAGTGATCGATTGTTCACCGGTTGCTTCTAAGGTCAGTTTTGGAAGTTTGTCGCCTAGTTTCATTATTTAAATTGTCCTATATGGGATTGTTAATCTTTTTATTTGCATTAATCGGCTTATTTGGTCATCGGCTGAAAAGTAGCATCTAAATTTTGAACATTACAAAAGTCGTTAAAATCTTGTCTCAGCGATGAAAGCTTAACCTCAGGTGGCACACTAACGGTCAATTTTATTTCAGCGATTGGCGCATTGGTATGTTGTGCTAAAAAGGTATCACAACTCATTTGTTCGATGTTGACATTTCTCTCGGCAAAAAACGTCGTAATTTCATTAGCAATGCCGAGATTGTCTGATGAAAAAAATTTAACGCGATAGGGAAGACCCGCATTTGGTGTTTCTTGGCATTCGACTCGCTTTAGCATGGTTGTCATTCCCATTGAGTGCGCTCGTGACGGCACCACATGTTCGAGTTTAGCCAAAGCGTTCCATTCGCCAGAAGCCATTAATACAAGGCTAAAGGTGTTTCCCATGGATTTCATTTTTGTCTCTTGGATATTGCAGCCACATTGAGTAACTAGACTTGTAATATCATTTGCTATGCCGGGACGATTGGGTGCAATAGCTGAGATAACTAATAGATTCTGCATAGATAAAAGATTAACGGCCTATTTAACTGTAAAAATGCACGGTTGATGAGCAGAGTATAAGTCTATTCGGCTTTGTAGGTAAATAGCTGATTTATGAAATCGAAAATCAGGCTTCTTATTATTCAAATCGTATAAATATTGTATACATATTTTATTAATCTATATGATATTATACGGCTGGATAGGCTGCTAATGATCTGTCAGCTAGAAGTCAAGGGTATAGTCATATTTCGGAGTGCTCGGAAAAGTATAACTACTCGCCTAATTCACCTGAGTGGCGGCTTCATGTTGAAAACTACTAACAATATGTTTGAGTTGAACTCTCAACAAGTTGTTCGTTTTTGTTGGGACGTTAACAAGGAATAAGTATTATGTTTAGAAAAATAGGCAGTTTTTTTGTTCGCTTATGGCGATTTCTAACTATTAAACGAGAACAGCCAGAGTTTATAGTTGGTGAAAACGCGTTCCGAGCTGACAGGTTTTTATCGTTTCTTATTGACGGTGGTATTCAAATTATTTTAACGATTCCTTTGGGGATTTATTTACTTGTTCAAGGTATCACAGCAGTAAATATGACCCTCGCTGGATATATTATGTTGTACCAAATCATTCTGTTTTTTATCTTCCATGGTTACCTTCTTTATTTCTTCGGACAAACCATTGGTAAACATACCACTGGAATTCGAATTGAAAACTTGGATGGTACTAAAGCTAGTTTTTTAAAAATAGTATTTGCTCGAATGCTGCCTATGAGCGCATTTTCCGTTATTCCAGTCATAGGTACACTAATCTCAGGCCTAATAAATCCTTTATTGATATTTGGCAACAGCCGTAGATGTTTACATGATTATATTGCTAAAACAAAAGTGTGTAATACTGACACCTAATCAACTAAACAGATCAAAACATTTGCATCCAATCAAGGATAAACTATGAACACATTATTATTCTTAGCGGGCGTCATTTCCATTCTTGTTGGATTAATCCATTCAGTTTTGGGTGAGATATTGGTTTTTAAAAATTTACGTAATGGGACGGTTATCCCTACCGTTGGGAAGCCGTTGCTCCGAGAAAGAAATATTAGAATTATTTGGGCCTCTTGGCACATTGTTACAATTTTCGGTTGGGCATTCGGAGGTTTGTTGCTGAAATTATCATTTTCTACGGATGAAGTTATTGCTAGCAACGGTTTTATAATTAACCTTATTGCCTATTCTATGTTTGCCAGCTCAGTATTAGTGTTGATCGCAACAAAAGCAAAGCACCCCGGCTGGATAGGGCTTCTTTCTGTTGCTGTGCTTTGCTGGTTGGTTTGAAAGGGGGAAAAAATTCTAAAACGATATCTTAACCGCTCATTCCATAGAACGATCTGGTCAGTCGTCATTAGAATTAGCTATTTTCCTGAAATAATTGTGCGATATTATCTATGATTATAAAAAAATAAAAC
>Ga0316204_10003271_pt1 | contig 33120 bp, 38 predicted proteins | sample 6monrhotite_MG_2_FD_205661 | JGI IMG/M metagenome (GOLD analysis project Ga0316204, IMG submission 205661) | Microbial mat bacterial communities from mineral coupon in-situ incubated in ocean water Damariscotta River, Maine, United States -... | ecosystem: Environmental > Aquatic > Marine >... | reverse complement strand
TGGTTTGGTTTGAACTGGTCACTGGAATTGTACGAGCAAATGTGTGGTCGATTAAATCGCCAAGGGCAAACACACCCTGTGTCAATCATCAGAATACTATGTAATGACACCGTGGATCTTGCAGTAGCAGACGCACTCGAAAGGAAAACTGACGATCAAGAAGGATTAAAAGCAGCACTTCAACGATACCGTGATGGTGTTACAACTAATGATTTAACGGTGAATTTTTTCTAATGATCTTAAACAACGTGACATATAAATTGAAACAACTAACTTCCGACCATGCAATATATTTCACCATTGTTGATAAAGAAGAGTGTGTTACTGCCATGTTTGTTAACTCAAAAGAAATGGACAACTTCCAATGGGTGACTGCATTAATGACATCTTATTCAAGACAGTTGAACAGTGGAGTTAGTGTCGAGTTAATTGTTTCAGACATGAAAGAAACTTTTGATCCTAATGGTTCTTATTTCCCACCAGGGTTCGGTCAGAAAGTTAACAGTTTAATACATCACTTAGGTTTGATACTTGAGTCACATGTTCAGCGCAACTAATCGTCTTTGCGTCGATTTTTCTTATTAGCAAGTTCTTGGTGTAAAATTTCTAGTTTTAATTTGTGTTGTTTTAGAGTTGTGTAAATTAATACACTAGACAGCATGATACCAGCCGAGGTTGCTACAATCCCACCGACGACTGGTATCCACTCAATTGCTGTCGCTGTCCCTGTCCCTACTGTCGAGGCTGCTACTACAGCTTTTGCAACTGTCGGTATTTGTTCCGCGCTGTTCGATAGTTGTGCAATTAAGTTTCTCAATTTCTTGCCTCTTTTTTGTTCGTTTGTATAGCGATACCGCCGGTAATATCGCGGCTATGAAAGCTAAAATACCGGCGATCCATTGCATTATTTCGATCAGCATTGGTATTTCTCCTAGCTAAAATAATAAATAATGCCCACACGTATAATATTGAACAAGCCCAATTGTATATTGTCGGAGGGAAATACAGCATATACGCAACCCATCCGACAAAATTAACATAAATAAAATGTAAGCATATTTTTTGAATACCTGTGACTACACTACTAACATTTGACAACTTTGACAATGTAAATATTATAAGTAAATCAAAACAATAAGCCAAAGCATGGTAAACAGTACCGTTATCCAACTTATCACCAATGGATGAAAACGTCAGCCCACCAAGGCTAAATACACATATTGCAATGCGGTCTGACCTTCGTTCGCAAAAAAGCACGGACAGTAGGATCAAAAGACAAAACAAAAAATTCAGCATTTTTTATCATCCTTTTTAGTCTTTGGTCTAGTTTTACCGTCACCACCTGCCTGCGGTGTGACTTCTTTTTTAGTGTCGTTAGACTTTGGTCTAGTTTTACCGTCTCCACCTACCATGACATTTACCCCACGTTTATATTTTATCAGTTTGTGTTTTTTTAAGCTTGTCAAAACTTCTCATCCCTGCAATCCCTAACATCCCCATTAGAACCTGCATGTTTAAACTGGTGTCAATGATTGGGAACTCACCTTCATACCCTACCATTGTTGCAATGAATCTCATTAACGGCTCAAATAGTGACACATAAGCCAAAGAGAACCCACCAACCCAACCTACGAAAGGTCGCCACCCTGCAACGAATACACTCTTGTGCTTAGCTTCCGTGGCATTAATAGACATTTGACCTTGAAGAAGTGTGACGTGTGCTTGTAATTGTGCGAGGTCACCTTTCTGTTTTAACTCTTCAAGTAATCTCATTTCTTGAGACCGCTTAGTTGGGTCGGGCCATATCTTTTCAATGACTCCTTTACCAAGATCGAACAATGCACTTACTGGGTCGAATGACATAACTACACCTCTTTAATTAATGAACCGTTATTGGTCAACTCTAACATTTAAAGTACCACTGGCAAGATCTATTGCACCACCAGTATTGTTTACAAAAGTAACCCTCACACTGTTAGCAGTTCTCACGTAAGCGTTTATATGTAAGTTACCTTGATCAAGACTAAATGAAGCCCTGGCGAACCCAGTTAATACAGCGCCTGTCACTGTAACGTCAGTCGTTGTTTGTGCTCCTGCTGCAATACTAGGTGGGTCATAAGTCTTACTTCCAGTTAAATAACGACCGTATCGACTAGGCTTAACAGCAAACAATTCGTTAGCTGTTACGATATTTAGATATTCATTATCATCAATCTTATCTAAATTTGCACCGCAGTTAGTTAAAGTTCTAACTCCATACCAGAAACCATCGATAGTGTTAGGTTTAGTCTGAATGACGTTGTCTGTATAAGCATCGTAGCCGATACCAAGATGGTATGAAGACGTACCTGTTCCCATTTCTACAATGTGATTACCACCTTCCTTTATGTGCTTGACCGCACCCGCAGCAGAAGTCGAAGTGTAACCTATTGCACCATTAACAGCAGGACCACTTGCCGAACGAACTTCGCAGTAGTTATCCTCATTTCTAATGTGTCTTACTCCACCGTTTTGACCGTGGAATATCACCCCATCTTCCCAATATTTTGTAGAACTTGGAGAGAATCCTTTATTGCTATACACCTCAATCCCTGTGGAAGGGTTATCTTGTGTTATAACTTCATCAGCATCACCAGCTTCATTGACTAAACCTGTAAGCTCCGTGGTCGTTATAACTAAGGCAGATACATCGGATGCAGTTCTTTCTTTCTCATTTCCTGCATTTACATACCCTGTAGGCGCAAATTTCTTTCCTTCCTCAAACCCGTCAGTTAAAAAACTACCAGCGGAGCGAGTAAATGTACCTGCTGCTGCATCCACAGTAATCGTTTGAGTTCCAGATGTGACTTGTAACCAATAATTATTATCAACATAAATAAAGTGTCTCTTACCTGTAACTCCCGATGGACCCTCGAATTCATTGTGGTGGATTTTTAAATCCCTACAAGGATCTTGCTTATCAGTAGTGCTTATCCCTCTAGTTATCGCTCTAATCCCAGTGAAGTCCCCTGCTGAATCAGCGGTTCCAACACTAAAATTCTTGCCGGTATTGTGAGCGAATTCTATATTACTAGAGCTTTGGAATCTAGCCACAGCACCGTATGAATAATTTCCTTCAAAATGATTGTAGTTAAACGTACCGTCTTTAACCATAGTAGATGAAGGTAAGTCGAAGTCTGACACTGTATTAACCGCACCACCCCAATAACACCCCTCTGGTGTGGTGGATAAAAACGTACCATGATTGAATGAGAAGTTAGAAACCGAATGATCCATTTGAACAGCGTACCATCTGAACGCCTCAAAATGATTACCGACACCATGTATATTAGTGACATCTTTAAGGAAGAAACACGCTCCTGATATAGCATCAACTTTGTTAAAGTTAGCTTCAACATCGTCAACACCATCAATATAGAAAGCGTGTGTAACCTTCAGGTTTTTAGGTGGACCGTTACCTAAGTTACCATCTGTAAAGCTAGCATTTAGTATTGTATTTCGATTATATTTGTGATTACGATATCTTTTCTTGATTCTATATTCGTCCGTTGCATCCCAAGCGTTCTCTTCACCATGCTCTAATACAGCGGTTGCTGTAGTTGCCGTGTTAGCTGTAATAATACCTCTTGACCCGTCTGTCATATTAATTGCAGTATATCCAATATATTCGTTTATCGTCCAAGATTTTGTTGAATCCGAAAGTACAGTGGCATCGTCAGAGCCATCGTGTGAACCGGATACAAAGTCACTGTCACCAGCGAGAATTATTCTAGTGTTACCTGTTGCCGGTGAGAAGGTTTGACCTGCCCCATTCCATTTAGTATGTTCCATGATAAAATCATCAGTTGGTGATGATATACAATTCCCACCAGTTAACCCTAATGCTGGGGTTATTGTGAATCCTGCAATCATAGACAATGCTATGGGGTTGTTAAATACAAGTGGGGTGTTAACTGTGAAATCTATATCTAACCAGACTCTTTTTACCAACCCATCCATTGCCTGTAAAGCGGCATCTGTACCGCCAAAAACTCTCATTGACATAGGAGAATATAACCGTAACACCCAACAAATAGTTGCGTCTGCTGTGCTTACGATAATGTTATGGGTGTTTGGTAGGTCTACGTTTGCGGTAGTCCCAACTGTTACCGCGTCATAAGTCCCACCGCCTCCAATCCCTGTCGAGAATTCTTTAGTCTGAGCTACGCTTGTACCTACTACTACACCAGTCAATGCAGCCATAACGGCTGTTGTAGTTACATTAGTGAAATCACCTGCTGCTATAGCCGCCGAAACATATTCGAGTGACCCGTCTGCTGCAAAACCTAATATTTTACCACCGCGAACACCAGGTAATGCCAACTCTGTTGATATAATAGGTATTTCTGTCTCACCGATCCTAACCGAACGACTACCAGTATCAAGAATTTGTTGAATTAAAAACGTCATTTTATCCATTGCGTTTTCATGCAAGTCAGGGAAAAAAGCACCTTGTGACGAGAAAGCTGTTAGCTGTGTTTCTTGATAATTTGATCGAATGAACCACTCATAGTTAGTAGGTAAAACACCTGCAACACGAGTGATGATACCCCCTCCGTCGTTACCTATATTTGCAACAGTGTAGTCAGTATCAACTACCAGTGTGGTTTGAACCCCAAGGTCATTAGTTTCATACACACTCAGTTGTGTTTTGTCGTCTATTTTGAAAGTGTAACTAAAAGTAGAAGCAATACCATTACCAACATAAGGGCCAGATGTAATTTTAGTAGTATTAACTGTCATGGTGATGCTCCGAATATTGTTGACTTAAGTTTATCATTTTTTACGCTTAGGACCAAATAAGAGTTGGTGCATAGTAAGTTCTTCACCTTCCACTATAACATCATACAAATGTTCTCCAGTAGCCCACGCCTGAGAAGTACCAGGGACACCAAGCGCTACACCAGCTAGCTTGGTCGCCCCTTTGGCTTGACCCTTTGTTATTTCATCGTCAGTGACTAACGCACTCGACAGACCTTTAGTGCTTTGTAATCCTTGTTCGATGACCGACGTAACTGGTGAAGCGTTATAATTATACTTACCAATAACCCCATTAGCTACGTCACGTAAAAAAGGGACAGATTGAATTGGGTACATTGCAACTTTAGTCAAAATTGTTTGCGTTATACTTTCATCGTCGTCATCGTCCTCTTTAGAAAATTCGCCGCGCATCATCATTTCAAATATTACTGGTAGTGTGAAAAGGAAACCTATTTTAGCAGCAACAGATGTACGTGAGTAAAGACCTGACCTAGCACCTTTCACCAAGTCTCGTTGCATATTCCATAGCGAACTGAAAAATGTCATGAACATGGTGAAAATTGTGTGTGTTTTAGATTGGTTACGCATCAATGAAGCCATGTCTTTTGTAACGCCTGACCCCTGAACGTTTTCGATAACCCAATCGGCATACTGAAATGCTTTAGTTTCATCACCTGACTCTGACATTTCTTTAATATAAGAAGCATGCCAGCTTGGCAGATCAACCATGTAAGTCTGGATCAATGCAATATGTTTCATTGACATTTCCTGTATTGCAGCAAGTGGTCCACGTTTATTTTCAAGTTGTTGCATTGCGTTCTTGATCTCACGATCCATTGTTTTCACTCGATGTGACAATACTTTAGAATTAGTAGTGGCAAATTCCCATGCGCTTTTCATAGTGCTGACACTGCCTAACACTGTACGCATAGCTTGCATCATAGGCTTGAGTCCCACTTCTGCAATAGAGTTTGACAAACCGCTTATCTGAATGATGCCAGTCGAAGCTTTGAACCCCATCACACCAAGTGTTGTACCAAGTCGCAACTTGTTGAAAATAGCATCAACTATCGACTTGTTAGGTGCATTCCTGCCATCTTTAGCAATGTCATTCAACCACGGTTTTAACTGAGCATATTCCTCAGGACCTAATTTATCACTCACTGCTTTTTTGACACGAGGGTCACGTATCAAACGATTTGCTTCACGGACTGCATCATGGTGTGTAATATAGTGTATAGTTTCTTGAATGTGATTGGTCACAACATTTAAACTCAACTGAATAGGTGCATAGTACCCAGTACGCTCATTAGTAGCACCAGCGTTAACTGACGCTTGTATACTTGCATTGTTACTAAACATCGACGACACTTCTGCATCACGTCGTTCTTCATTTTCAGCCGCTTTATTGTCACGATTAGGATCATACTTGACAGGGTAATACCCACCTTTGAATGTCCCGTGCTCAGTTTCAACAGGTGTTGATTCAACTTTCGGTGGTACTAACCCAGTAGTACGACGGTGAACTTCTGACAATTTCGGATACAACAGTTCGATATGATCCCAAATTGATTGCACCATTTCCCAATCCGACTTAGTCATATGACTCAACACAGCTTGTAATTTTGAGTTCTGAAGATCAATTTCGACATCGTTGTCAGGGTTAGCCCATTGCTCACCCAGTAATAATTTTCTCAAATTTGATTTGTTACCAGTATTCAGTGCAATGGCAACTATTTCATGTCCTTTTAAATTACCTGAGTGAGTACCATCAGCAGTGTCTTTTATTTCTGGAATGAAGAAAGTAGTATTGTGTCGTTTGATCTGCTCTTTAGTACGACCAGTTATCATTTTAGCAACAGGTACACCGATTTCACCATAAAGCTTTAACTCATCATTGTAGGCATCTGTCATTGGTTGTGAGAACGTATTGAACCATGTACCAACTCTTTTACCTCCATCCATCCACGACATCATGAATGGTATTTTAGTCATTTGAGCCATCGCCCATCGACCTTTTTGTTCAGCCCATGAAACAGCATCTGCTGTACTTGCTTTACGTTTGAATCTACCAGTACCAGTTTCCTCTGCCACATTGACAAGGTTGCTAACTAGTTTGTTAAACTCGATCTCTTCGCCCATACGCGTTAATTTATTGGCGTACCTAGCAACATGCTCAATGTTTTTCACTGAGTCGTTGATACCTTGAAGATCGCTGAATGCTACATTTTTCCAGTGAGTAATATACGACTCGTTTAACACAGCAGTATGAAGCACTAGACCGTCACCATCCAGTTCCATACGTTCTTTAGCCCATGTGTTAATATCCTGATTAACTTGGTCAACCGCTGTCAATGTCGCTGATTTTCTAAAATCGAACCGTTCCAGTATTTTTGTGATCTGGTTCCAATAACCACCCTCTGCTTTTTGAATTTCTTCTCGGACTTTCTTTTTATTGTATCGAGACATACGATCAACAATTTTTGTAGTCTCATTTTTCGCGTTAGTTGCAGCCATGCCTAAATAATAATTTAGTGCTTGTCGTGCTTTGGCTTGTGCAGAACCTTCACGGTTACCTTCCGCTAACATTTTAGCTGACTCTTGCGCTGCACTAATTTCAGCTTTTCGATACTTGCCCGGGTGAATTGCACGAAATGACAATTGACTAATACGTTCTTCAGCGAGTGACTTAACTGTTTGACGGTCCAGTACCTTTTGATTGGTATTACGTGAAACCATTTTCAATTCATGCAATATTAACCTTCCACGTTCTTCATTTTGCACTGCTTCATCTGCTAACTGCTCAATGGTTCCATCGGTAAGAATGTCACCATGACGCTCAATCATTCGACGCTCAGCATTTGTTTCAGCAACGTCTTTGATTTTTGGCGAAGTCACCAACTCATTCAACATTTCTGATCCTGAGTTATAACCAAAAAATGCAGCAGCTTCGTCAGGATGTACCCCTTTTTGACCGGTAGCAGTCATACCTCGCAAGGCACTAGGGACATGAGTAGACGTTCGTCCTAACTTATTGGTACGTTCTTCACCCATCATTTCTTTGACGGTGGCGTGGTCAAGTTTAATGTCACCGTCTTTCAGTCTGGTGCTAGCAACGTAAACTGGTTCGTTAGCTAATTTGTCAAGTTCTTCATCAACAATATCAGCTTTCTCATCTTTCCATTGTTGCTTAGTTTGGCGAGTGATTTGTTTGACCAACTGGTCACGCAATGTTTCAGATTGCACATCCTTGACTTTGCTTTGGCGTTGTTGATAATCTGCGAATTCTTTTTCAGTCATCCCTGCCATTGCTGCATCAGTGAACATTGGTTCAACTCGTGCTCGTGACTCAGCCGCCGCGATCTGTTCTTCAGTTGCTAACAGTTTGTCAAATACTTCACGCATCTCATTATCAAGATTCACTCTAAGCTTACCACGCAAAGCCTGGTAAATTTGAGACAACCATCTAGCAAAAGTTCTAAACGCATTACGAAGCTCTATTGATGGGGCTTTACCCTCCATTAAATACGACTCGAAACCACGGGCAAACTGTTCATGGACTGCACGGCGAATTGCAACATCACGTTCTTTGTCACCAGCCGTCCCTTCATCTAGAAACGAGTTAACATGTTTCTGAATTATCGTGGTATTAGGTGCATAAGTTCCTGCTTCTTTTGCTACTTCTTCAGAGTTACGCTTGTACCAACTGTTGATACTTTGATTTAGGTCAGTGTTCCCAGTCGCTTCCATCTCGTACATGAAATGAGCAAACTCGTGTAGAAATGTGGAAAGGTCAGCAGATTCAGTGAGTCTGATAACACTGTTCGCAGGGTCATAGTAACCTCGTGCTTCAGTGGTGTCTGGTTTTTGGCGAAATATGTTAGGGTCAGTTGGGTCAAATGTACCTTGATTATCTACCGATTTAATATTTGTTTTATTACTGTCGAACACGTGCACGTGTGCAGTGCCTGGTTCCATTTCCATTGTTTCAAATCGAGAATTTGCATCACGAAGTATAATCGAGTCAAACCCCATTTCTTCAATAATTTCTGTGATCAGTTGTGAATTAATTAATTCGCCAGTTTCCGCATCTTCAGCATAACTGATTTCTTCATTACCACGGATTAATTGTTCAATTGTTTCAGGCGTTGCATTTTCACCAAGGTCATACACTTCAGAAGCCAATGACGAAGCATCAACGTCATGACGATTAGCTACTGTTTGAATAGCATCAGCTAACGGATGTTCTTGTTCTTGTTCGATGTCCCAACGTGCTTCATCAATTTGGTCTTGATAATCATCAATATTCTCATTAACTTCTTCAACAGTAATGTCTTGGTCTTCTGAAACACGATCAATAGCTAATGAATGTATTTCATCATTGTCAACAAATTCAACCCATTCAGCATTTTCACCAATTACAAAAGGATTATCAACACGGACAAATAATTCCATCGTTTGGTCTTGACCACCAGCTAAAGTACGTCTAGCCAAATTACGTGCGATCTCAGTAGTGTCTTCACTGAATTCATCTTCTGTAATATCAAACTGTGTTTTAGCAGCATCAACCCCTTTTTCATCAATTACATCTTGTATGTCATCAACAATACGTTCCGCTTGTTGTTCAATACGGTTGGTTAAATCAGGACCTTCACCGGTATAGTTATCAGCGGCATCCTGTTCTGAACTGGTGAAATAATTAATAGCACCGAATTGACCTTCAAGGTTTCCGCGTAAAGCGTCGAACACATCGAAATCGAATGTAGTACCATGAAAAACTTTGACAACAACAGGTGTATTTGCTTTGAATTTATGATCGTTAATATTTTCAGCCTCAACCACCTCGCCGCCGCCTGACCATTTTTTAAACTCAGCAGCTTCAACTGGCTTCTGAGCCAGTAACAATCCTGCATCATCTTGTAATTTGGTCAGTGTTGACCCTTCGAATGCAATAGCCCAGTTCAACCCTTCAACTAGCACACCATCATGACCAAGTTCCATCAACGCTTCACGACGCTCAGTAACTTCTTCAGTGGTCAAGTCACCCATAACTTCTTCAAAAGTTTCAGCAGATATCACAAGTGGGTTGGTGAACGTGAATTGGTGAACACTCACCTCATTACCATACCGATCGGCATTCTGAATATCATCAGATGACAAGTAATGACCAAGGTTTCCGCTTGGCGTAGTAGTGTTTGTACCTAATAACGTATCGTCAAAATTGGCAAAGTCATCAAATGACCGATGAGTGAATGTTACTTGTTCACCTGCTTTTGCCCTGTTGAACTCGACCAAAGCCTCTTCGTCATTTCTGCTTTTCGCTTTGTCGATAGTTTCTTGCCTGACTTGCCGCTGGTTAGCTTCTTCAGATCGTCTTGTAATTTGCTCATCGGTTTCCTCCGTTATAGGAATTGTACCACGTTGTGGAACAGTTGCAACTGGTTCACGTAACATTGATTCACTGATTTCAAAATCCTTATTACTTCCTTTATTGTCAACAAAACCCAATTGCTTATAAAAAGATTTCAATCGAGAAACTGATCCACCAAAGTCTTTACTCGGAGTCAGTGCAACCGTCTTGCCGTTTTGGTCAGCCCAATCCATAATACGTTGCATCACCTGCGAACCAACACCTTGACTTCGTTGACCTTCAGGTATTATTATCTTGTTCAAAGTTACATTGTCATTTCTACCTGAAATAGATAACTTTAAATCTTCAAACTCTTCAATTAACGTTGATTCTATTTGGTCAACGGTTTGAGCAGGTTCCTGACTCAACACCTGCTCACCTTCGAGTCTGGTGCGCTCGCCTGTCTGTGGACCTTCTATTGTTAAACCCGCTGATTGATACACCTCTGCAACAGTAGTACCTCTGCTACGTGCTTGAGCGGTAGCCCACGCTGGTACAATCTGAGCCATCACTGACGCATTAGCTGCATTCACAGCGCCGCTGTCAATCAGTTGATCGCGAACTGTAGTGTAAATATCTTGAGCCTCGACGTACTCCGAAACATTTTCTTGTGCTTCACTCATTAAAGTGTTCACATATTCACGAGTTTCTTGTTTGTGCTGATCTTGACGAAATGGTGAAATGCTTTCTTCACCCATTGTCATATGTTCTCGCAACTCTGTGAAATGTTCAGTCCCTGCAACATCGCCAGCAAAGTCAGCAACATCCACCGACACATCAGTACCAGACTCTTGCGACTCTTGAAGTGCGTTATCTAAAACTTTTAGCGCAGGGTCATTGTCAATTTCTTCTCGCGTTTTACCTTGCAAATAAAGTGATGTCTGCACACCATCAATGAAAACGTGGCTATTATTCTCGCCGTCAGCTTCATTGATGAACTGTTTAAATGATTCAACGTCACGTTCTCTCAGTTTCGATTTTTCAGAATCAGCATTCAACTTGTCAATACTTTGCTGTTCAACATCACCTTGAGTTTCTTTTTTCTGTTCGTTTTCTGTCAGTTTGTTAATAGCTTTGTTAGCCGCTGACACTACAGTAATCTGACTACCACCAGCGACTATTGTTGCAATAGCAGTGACCGCCTGGCGACGTGCTTGGATCTCGATAACTTCATCAAGCGTTTTTGCGTTTTTCAACTGCTCGTCTAAATCAAAAGCAAAAGAGTTAACAGTTTGCAGCGCGGTGGCGATCTGTTCAGTACCCATCTCTTGTATTAAAAATTTGATAGCATCTTTTTTAAGATCCCCACCTTTACCGGTAAGCATTTTTTGCAATGTACCGGTTGGTAATAACTCAGTGGCAACTTCAATCGTTGCATCAATCGTTGCAAAATTATCAGCATCGTCAACACTCAACCCTTTGGCACGAGACTCACCATATGCTCTTGTGTAGGATTGCACCCCAATTATTGACATTGGTAAAGTGCGACCCTTAGTTGCTATTCCAGCAAATACAGCAGGTATCATATTAGCTAAAGACTCAATTCCTGACCTCACACCTTCCTGTATGATAGTCAGATCTTTAGGGGTTAATTTTTTTTGCTTTGCTTCAAGTGCCTGTACGTGCTTGATTAAATTGTCAGAGGCTTCACTTTTCAATGCTACATATTCTTCATCAGTTTTTACATTGAAATTTTCAGCAATGTCTAGTGATATTTGTTGAGCTTCACTTTGATTTATGAATATTGGGAATGTACCCCACGGTATAATTTCATCCCGTCGGTTCGATGATTTTTCGTTACTTCTTAGCATCGAACCTGTAACTTGCTTCTCGAAACCAATTACTATTGACTCACCAAGTCCGTCAAAGGTTTTCTCTATGCTTTCTAGTAAACCAGTAATCACGTCTTCTTGAGCAATGATCGAGTTATTAGCATCACCGGATAAAAATTTAGAAGTGGCTGGTGATCGATTAATCATTCCATCAAGATCAATCTTATCTAACTTTAATTTCTGCTTGATTTGTTCAGGGTTCGATTGAACTGCGAACTCAGGTACACCGGACTCTTTAGCAAGGGTGGTGATTTGTGCATGCTGGTCAGGGTTGATTTTGACTGCTTCAGTCACATTAGAATTTAACTGGACTTGTTGCTCGTCTTCGTTTAACCCAAAGCTACCAAGATCAATTTTTTCTAAGTCTAAAGGCATTACTTACTCGCTTGTCGTTTAGCTTGTATCAGGTTAGCAGCCGTCACAGGTATCTTGTTGTCACGTAGATGTTTAGTCAATATTCTCAAGTCATCTGGTGATATATCTGTGACATTTTGTTCCACATCTGGGGAAAAAAAAATCAATACCAAATGCAGTGCGCTTAATAGTAACCTCACGAGTCAAGTCTGACAACATATTAGTGAATTCTTCTGACGACAAAGAGCTACCTTTTTCTTTTTTCCTAGCTTTTAATTCACCGTCTAACAATTCATAAAACGAATCAGCTTGCTTTCGACGCTCGTCATTCCACTTCGCTTTTTTACCAACTATCTGCTCAATAGCTAAAGTAACCTGTGAGCCTCGTGTACGTCCCACCTGGTGTTCAACCCTGTCAGCAGATGAACCAGTACCATTCGCACTTTTAACTGCACTGATTAATTTGGTACGTTCAGCCGGTGCCAATTGGTGGAAGTGCTCCACTGGGTTAATTTTTCTCAATTTCTCTTTTGGTAAAATCATCAACTCGGAAAATTTATTCCAGTCAGTAATCACAGCTTTACCAGACTCTATGCTACGTTGCTGCTTCACAGACAGCTTAGCCCATCCTTCAGGATCTTCAGCTTGATACGTTTCAGCAGATCCACCTTCAACAATGTGAGACTCAGCACGTTCATATGCATCATTCTGTGCTTCATTGGTTGCTTGTTTCTTCAGATTAAACTGACGCATTGACTCAGACATCGTTTTTTTACGGAGATCAGGATCTTTGATTTTATTAACTTCATCAAGAACCTCTTCACGACTCTCAAATCTTTCAACTAATTGTGTACCTGCGAGAATTGCTTGTTGAGAATCAGATTGAAGTTTTTCTGCTTGCGCTTTGGCAACGATAGACTTTTCAATTTTAACTTTGTCAGGACCTTCTAACATATCACCATGCTTTTCTAACATTGCAGCACCTTCAGCAGCACTGTTCCCAACCGCTGACACAATCGCAGTTTTAGCAAAAGATGAGTCAAACGTTTGTAATCGTTCGTTAGTTGCTTCTGCACCAATACCTTCAGTATCCGCTGCATCAATAACCGCTTGACGACCTATTGCATTTTGCACTGCTAATCTGTCTGGTTGATTCCAATACAATGAAGCATTCTCAATGGTGTTCTCGACTTGTGATCGAAGCGTTGCAACCTCCCACGACTTCAACCCTCTGGATGAATGCTTAGAAATATCTGCTTGACTGCGAGTAATATGGACATCAGCAGCTTTATCAAACATTGACTTAGCATTAGATCCTAGTGACTCACCGTACTGTTTTTTTAAATCGGCTAAAGATTGATTTGCGGCATCTGCATTGTCAAAAGCATTTTTACCTTGAGTATTAAAGTATCCATCTTTAGGATCAAAGAACAAATTATTTTTGTCACGTTCAAATGACACCAATGCTTCTTCAGCCGATGTGGTATCAATACGCTGTTTGATTTGAGCACCAGCCTGAGCTAATTGAGTAAGTCCTTGAGCCGCCTGAGCATTAGCTTGAAACAATGCGTTACCCGCTGAAGCACTCGCGCGAGGTTGTTTAACTACGTCAGTTAAAACTTGATTAGCTTGGTATTGTGCTACTTTAGGCATTACGCTAACCCTCCATAATTCAAGTTAGCTTGGTCACCTGTCAATGATGTCCCGATCTGACTAGCAGCACTAGAGGGGGTGAACCATTTATCAGCAACACCTGTGCCAAGTGCAGAACTGGTTCCTTGCAGTAATGTGCCAAATGCTGCACTTCTACCCGCAGACTCTGCAAACTCACCCTGACTTGTCAACAATGTAGCACCAGTATCCAATGACCCCGCTCTATTTTCAAAATTACTGCGTATTCTCAGTGCGTCAGCCTCACCAAGAGTCACGGTATCTTGTTGAAGCTGCAATGCAGACCCAGATGTGAGGTCAATATTAGCTGCACCTAACTGTGCTTTTTGCTTAGACAATAATTCAGCAGTTCTGCGGCGTTGAATATTTTCTTGCTCAACACCAGCATTGCGGGTTTCTTCAGCTTCGTTTTCATTTACTCTTGCATTATAATCAGCAGTAGCTTTTTGAAAACGACCTTGTTTCTGTTGTTGTTGAGCGCCATATGCAGCACCTACTATTGACACCACTGCCATAATTGTTGTTGGTTCGCACATTAGAAAGTCCTCTCTAAATGGAATCTATGGAAAAGCTCATCATCAGGACCATGAGCTATTGGCTCGTCAATTGTGAACCCTAACCATTTCAACCATTGAATACTATTTATGTTTTTACTATGCACCATGTTACACAAACGAGGACATATAGTCAGCATTTCATTTATGATGGGTTTAGTTTGACGAAAAAATTCTCTCCGATGTTCAAGTGCTTTGTTAGTACCAAGCATCCATATCACCCCGCTACCAGTTAAAATGTCACGTTTAACTAGCCCGATCATCACTAGTGGGTCATTGTTGTGTTCAGCTATTGTCACAAAGTCGGACAACTCCCAGCCTTTCAATAATGACTCCAACGGTGTGTGATGATTAGAAGCCCACACTTCTTCTGCATCAGCTTGACGCATATCTTCAGATATTGAGGTGACCATTGACAGTGTAGGCTCTACCCAGTTGATGTTAGACACTAGTTGCCTCCTACATCAACCTGAGGAATGATTGACAAAATAGTCATAGGTAATGGTACTCGTTGTTCGATCCGTATCCCACCACCTTTTGACCATTGAGCATCTATAAATATTTCATTTTTATAAGTTCTAAGTTCTATAGGATCATATCCATCAAGATCAAATCGTGGTTTAATTTCCTTCATTGGTACTGTGCCATTATTATCTTGTAATGGCCCCACAAATCCACCGCGCGATCCCTCGACTTCAATTGTCACTTTGGATACTGACACAGATTGAGACTTGATTGACTGAGTTGCAGAAGGTGTGTCAATGTCCAAAGTCTCGATGACTGGAATGTAACTCAATCCAATATGAACTTTTGATGCAGCACGTTCAAGTGTGACACTACCACCGACGACTACCTTATTTGGTACCGTGTACCCATCCGACAAGATAGATACAGTTTCACCTTCTAAATGATCAAGCCCACTAAACACCGTTGCAGGTGCCCCGTCGTATGACAAACCTGAGTCTACATAAAAACAATCAGCAGAAATTTTGGATTCACGAGGCTCTAATCGTTCAATATATCGAACATCACTACCATTAATAGTTCGTTTAACAATCACATAAACAGCGTCACGAGTACCTTCAGTCACCGTTGCAACTGACTCGAATGTACCGTTAGTCGTGTGCTGGTGCCATCCCCAAACTTTATGCTCACGTTGATATGTCAATCCCAACATCACCCCGTCATCTCGCACACACCACAAAATGCTGTATGGTTCAGCAGCATAAGCCATTGCTATAATTTGTTTATCTTCAAATAGATGTTCAGACATTAATGACAAATCGTTACCGGTATATCTATCACTGCTAAACTCGTAAGAAAGGTCACGGATACGCGAACCTTTTTCTTGTAAATACAAAGCAGTGTTATTGATTACAACAGGTGGGACTATTGATGCACCATTGTACGATTGGATTCTCACACCAATATTTGATGGGGTTAACACTTTGTCTTGCCCTTCAGTCAAGATCCACTCTCCACCCGATGTGAGTATTACTAACGAGTCAAGCGGTATCAAATGTCTGATCTCATTAACTTGACTTGCAGCAATTGTGAATGTCACAGCATCGTCATCTCGTGTGGGATTAGATGTACGCAATGAATTAAAATTGTTCACTTGTGTTGTGAATGATGCTTGAGGTTCATTGTTGGTATTCGCAAATATTTGTCTTTGTTGATAGTAAGTAACTACTGCCGGTTTATTATCAACACCAGTAAAAGGTTGTCTGTCTTCAGGTGGCGCATCACTTGTAATTGGTGCTAAATTAAAATCGTCGAACAAATTATTTTTCGAGTCACCAATCCACCCATAGATCTGTGTGTTGGTTGAAGGATCTTTGTATACTCTATAATAAGAAGCCCCTGTAACAGCATTCCAACTTAGTCTCACACCACCAGTAACAGACAATGACTCTGTAGTCACTGACACTTCAGAAGATGCGACTGATTCAATACCATTTGCATCAACCGTGGTGACGACATAAGTGTATGTTTTTTCGAAATCACCGAAACCAGTCCCCACCGTAGTAGCACTATTTTGACGAGTTGCATCCCCACCAGACGTATATGCTGCATACAATAACGAGTCTTCACCATCCAATTCAAAAGTATCATTTGTTAACACTGTTATTTTGAATGACCGACCATTTAACTGAGTTGGAGCTGCAATGTTATCAACGGTTATAGTGTTCCCAGTCACAAAACTATGTGCAACAACTGTCAACACACATGGGTTAGCATTAGTCATACCCGTTATTGTCTTAACAACTGGTGATGCAAACACTGGTGCTGTGACAGTTGGCGCATAGTTTATAGTTGTTAATGTCCAGTTATCATCTGCTAGTCGATTAAGGTTTATGGGGTCATGATCAGGATGAGCTATGGTCATAACATCAGCGTTCTGAGTGAAAACTAAACGTGATAACTGAGCTTCAGTGTAAGGAGTAACTAGTTCAAATATGGCAGGACCAGCACCGACTAAAACCAACCCTCCATTTTTAACGACCCTCACTTTCAGATGTTCAAAAACAAGCATATAAGTTTGTTCAGTGTTAAAACTGAAAGGGATGAGTCGACCCACTTTTAATGAATCATCAAGCTCACCGACGAAACGATACCCTGGTCGTGAATAAACCCCACCTTGCGCTCGCACAAAGAAGTTCTCACAACGTTTCAATCCTGTAAGGTACTTGGTTAGGTCAGCACGAGACTGTAACGCTGGTGCAATTTCACCGGACGTAAAACTACGTTGAATAGTTTGTGGCATTGATTAACCTCTGATCGTGACAAACTCACTTACCTGTGGGGTAGCATACTGATCGTTTGCATCACTAGCGATAGCTGAGTCTAGATACTGTTTATAAAGTTGCAGTGAATCGTTACGTAAAGCTCGACCTAACTCAGCACCAACAATAGGTATAGCTAACTCTGACGCTAATAAATGCGATAATGCCATTATAAAATCGTCACTGAATAAATTAGGATCGGTTACTTTGGCATTGAAGTCAATACGTAACTCAGACTGATCTGAACCCAGTATTTTGTTATCATCAAAATTGAATACTTCATACGGAATTTGTCTTCGTTGTTCCCTTAACGATATCACACGACTGTCTAGCACTCTTGATGCTACGTCTGAGCTACCAACGGGTAACTCTTCGAAAGATCCAATCAATCGATTGATCTTTAAACAATCGGTAGGATACTGGTAAGCATAAGCCCAGTTGAAAATATCAGTTGTGACAGGTGCTAGTGCTCGAATTTTATGATTGAATTGCCACGGTATCTCGCGTAAACATCTGTCACGTAAAATAGGATACTTCAATTTACAAAGTTGAGCTTGCACACTCCCTTCAGTAAAAGAGTTAATGCTACCACCACGAACATTACTTAATCCTAAGTTGCACACTTCAATTTCAGAAGCCATAAATCACCTTAATTATGAATCAGATCCATACAGTTGTTTGACTCTGTCATCAGTTTCACGTCGAATTTGAACAGTTGTGAGTTGCAAGTTGATATTTTTTTCTGAACCTTCAGTATTACTGTGCTCATTTTTTCTATCTACAAAAGCAAACCCTCTGACTTCGACCACGTCACCAACAGCAAGACTCCCCATACCAAGTTCGTCAATCATATCATTGTCAAAACTTAAACTGGTGCCGTATGGGTAGTGGGCATCATCAGAACAGCAAATCGAACCTTCAAAATCATTGGATTGCTTTTTAATTTTCACTTGGTCATCAGACATAAATCACCTTAAAGAGTTTCGACAGTGCCTGAGTTTTCACCTTCACCAAGAAAAGAAGCTTCTGCGATCTCTTTCTGATCTTCTTCAGCTTTCACTTTTTCAGCTTCAGCTTTTTCAGCTTCCAATTCGACACGTGCTTTCACCTGTGCAGCCGTTTCAGATTTAATCCGCTCAAGCCACGATGGTACTTGTTCCTTCTTCTTAACCGAAGGGAACGGCTTTTCTGCATACAATATTGGACGCTTCCCTTCAGGATCATACATCCGTCCATTCATGAAACCCTGTTTTAAAACTTTGTAACTAATCATTTGCGTTCTCCAAAAATGTGAAGGGGCGTAAGCCCCAACTCAATTATGCACCAGTGACGTTAGTCTGGTTACCCATAGTGATACCGGCTGTAATATTACCAGCGGTCATAGGACCAGTTGCAACTACATATTCAATACCTAAATACCGTTCAGTGATTTTGTTCGGTAAAACTTGAATTGCAGCTTGATAACCAGCAACAAGGTCAGCTTTAGCAATAGGACCAACTGACGCTATAGTTGTGCCTAGTGCAGTAGTCGCACCTGTTGAAATGTTAATGACAAGTGTAGCTGCACCAACCGCCGTCATTGCAGTAGTCACCTGAACCAGTATTGGTATAGGGTTACCTTTACCGACATCTTGGTTCAAAGCAGCAGCCGCATCATACGGAGTACCTGCCACACCCAGATCGATGACGTTAGTCGAGTCAGCAGAAGCTGTGATCGCCTGGTCATCGGAAAATAGTTGTTGTGCTGAAAAGATCATAATAAATCTCCAAAATTAGTTAATAAGGATGCAAGTAATACTTAGCTCACTAATGCTTCAGTGTTAATAAGCGCATCAGTTTCACGGATAGGAATACCGCGATAAGTCATAACTTCTTTACCTTCAACCATTTCAGGCTTAAGTCTTACGAAGTTATCAGAAGCACCGGCATTAGTAGCCAAGGCATCTAGTGACTCAAGCACATCACGGTTACAATAGATAGCAATGTTACCACCTGCTACTCGACGATTCTGCAATTGATAATATGCCTTACGCATAAAGTCATACAAAGCCACCGAACCCGCTTGCATATCGCTAACGTCAATGTTAGCGATACGAGAAACATAACGCCAATCTTTCACTGACAAACCTACATTCCAAGTGAATTTCTCTTCTTTGGCATAGTAAGCATTACCACTACCATCAAGTACACGTTGGTCACCCATGTCTTCACGCTGCACACCCGCTTGAGTACCTTTGGGATACAACAGATTACATTGATTATCACCCCAGGTAACAAACCAAATGGAAGTGTTATCTGCACCTGCTCCACCTGCATCAATGATCTGACCACCATTGGCAGCAGTTGTCAGATTGAATCTAGGCGCAAGCCCCATGAACTCTTCTGGATCAGAGGCAGTATTACCGTAAAAAATCTTACTAGCAACCTCATTTGACATTGCTTCCAGAAACGCTTGAGCTTCCGATAAACGGACTGCACCTTCATTGGTGGACAATTCTAGTAATCTTTTATCGACGGTACTTAAACCTTCAACAAAACCTGTGGAGTCTTCGACCTGTGCTGTCTTACCTTTACTGTTTGGGATACCTTGATACAACTTACCCCAAGTAACAGAAGGTAGCCCAGTTCGGACTGTGTGAAGATGAGTTGTACCCTTATTACATTCAACCGCAATGGCATCCTCTAATATTGGATTCATTTCCATCAACATTTCAATGACAGGGTTAAATTGTCCCTGACCATCTTGCAATTTATAAACATCGATTAAGTCGATGAAGCTATTTCCTAAAGTAGCCATGTTTTCACCTCATATGAGTTAGGCAGTTTTATCAGTAGGATAGAGAAGCGATACACGATCTTGTGCTTTAGATATGGGGATAGTATTACCACCAGGGTCATCTTCAGCAGTTAACTTCCCTACCTTAACCATAAACCGGATAACTTCAGGGTGGTTTCCCACACCGTGTTCTTCCAGCAGTTGCTTCAGTTCTGGTGTCCCAAATCTTGCAATGGCAGATCGTGCAACGGCAACATTTTCTTCAAACTTGTCACCACCGAACTCTTTGTCATTTTGAGATTTTTCTTGCCAGTCGTTCATCAACTGATTGAAAGTATCGACCTGACTCTGCGAACTCGCCTGGACTTGTTTTGCTTGAAAGTCTACTAATTTCTGAGCTTGTTCTTGATTCAACCCTAACTCTTTAAAGAGCGGGGATGCTTCAGTCAACAAAGCTGCATCAAGTTCGACCCCATCGGGCATAACAAAATCGGCATAAGTGTCGGGAGGTGTCTGGTTACCTTCACCAGTATCTTCATCACCTTTGTCAGTTGTTACACTGTCATCGGTAACAGTATCGTCGGGAGTAACTCCCTCAGAATCTTTGGCAGTTAACACTGTGCTGGTATCAACAATAGTGTCTTCTGTATCTGTTTCAGTTTGCACTTCAGTAGTGCTTGTAGTTTCGTCACTCATTTTCATTTTCCTTTAGCATTTTAAAATAATCATCGGTTGCAGCAGTCTTCAATTCATCTACTAACCACAACCCATGTGACCTTTTTCCAGCATTATATGAATGTTGGTTAGCGTCTGGTGAGTACATGTTCTCAAAAGTACCGCAGTTTTGCAAACATCTCATCATAAAAGATCGACCATTCTCCATTTTCATGATGTTTCTAGTGATTAATAGTTCTAATTCACGAGATTTATGATGTTTCCTAGGTTTATCTTCATCAAAAATATCATCTGACATTATGCTAATCCTGCTCGACGCATCACTGCACCGAGTGCATTGTCTTCACTCATATCAGTTTCAGAAGCTGACTTAGCCATATCAACACCTTGTTGTGCTGTTGCCATTGCTTGAGCTTGTTGAGCTTGTAACTGCTCAGCTTGAGCCATTGCAGCAACCTCGTCATCACTTCTAATCAAGGCAGGATCAACACCAAGTGATTCAGCATACTCATCGATGCCTTGATTAATATTAACTTTGTGACGTGCCTCGGGCCATATTTGTGAAGCCTGACCAACGAACCCAACTAACCGATCAACAGCACCAGTCGCAACTAGTCGTTGTGCCTGAGCCAATACTGATACATATTCAACATTCAACTCTCGATTTTGTAACTCAGGTGGTGGTGGCGGTAGTACACCATTCTGTTGAAGTATGCTGAATGTTCTATCGATCAGTGGGTCAAGTAACTCATTGTGTAAACGTTCCAGCACAGGACCTAGCATCAATAATTTTTCTTCATGTTTCTCAGCCACTTCTCTGGCAGTGATTTGACGACGGTCAGTTTGTGCCAACATCAAAAATAAATCTTCATAGAATGCACGTTGCACTCTGTTTTCAACATTGTCTATTTCACTGTTGATTGCATTTATATCAGGTCGATAGTCATAAACACTACGTAACCCTGGTCCCACATCTTCATGAAAAACAATATCATCGGGACCCAATACACCACCATTGATTTTATTCTTCATTGAAGATGGTCCTTGTAGAGGTGGGTTAACAATTTTATCGAGTGCTTGATACTTGCGACGTTCAGCAAGCTGCAATGCTTTAGTGTCACCAAGTGAAGTTATACCCGGGCAATCATTGGCATAAACATCTTCAGCGGTCACATCCCATCGAGGTGCCACAATAGGGAACTCATCAAAACCTGACTCCTTTAAAAACTTTTCAGTACCTTCTCTGGTTCCATTCTTAGCTTCATAATAAACAGAGCGCCAAGGTTTCTGATTCGCAAGTGGGCTTGCATTGTCACGATCATCATTTGGTTCAATCGCGTGAACTATTTTGACCCACGACTCACTGTTACCTTTCACCCATTGTTGCTTGACTGACTCACTGACATTTTCTTCGCCAAATTGTTTAATACATTGACCGACACTAATCTCATACTCACGATAGAAACTATCAGCAACATTGCGACTGTTCAACCCGAGCATATAACTACCAACTGTGAACGGTTTACACCATATAACATTTTCGAAGTCATGGAATATACCCATAGCAGCCGTGCCAAAAACACCTAATTCAGAGTATATTTGGTGTAGTGAGTTATAAGTATTAGAATGAGAAAATACTTTGTACATTACTTGTTGAACTTGATGCAACCATGTTTTAACTGACTTCAAATCATCAAGTTCACTTTCACCGGATGATAGTCTAAACCAAGGTCTAGCAGGTGACGTGATGCCTGACATCATTCCAGATGCTAGTGTTCTATTTGCCATTCTAGACGTATTGTTTATCTGCTTCGTGTTTCGCTTGCCACCTTTGTTTCTGTCAGATGTAAGAAACCGACCACGATGTGCTAGATGATAGTCTGACAGTTCACGATAAAGGGGTATGAACGACGAACGTTCTGACCTCAAAGCTTCAAGTCGTTTATTATAACTTTTAATAGTTGGCATGTATTTATTCCTGTAACCCCGAACCTTGAGCCGTGAACTTGACAGTTATATTACTCGCGTAATGTCTCCCGATTGATTGGGTAATGGTTTCACTGCAAAAATTACTGGTGTCACTCTGACATACTGAGTCGTATCAAGATTAATTGCAACCGTTCCCATTGTTTACTGACCTAACAATGTTTTAGTCAAAGTGTTACCACTTTCCTGTACACCGCTTGCACCAGTCAAAATAGTACTTCTACCGCCGCCCGCCGCAGATGCACGTCGTCGTCGGTCACGATCAGCAGTTGACTCGCTACCTGTAACATCTGGTGCGCGTGGTGCTTCTGGTACTGCCGCTGGTGGTGGTGCTGCTCTTGGTGAACCTCCGCACATAAATTTCCCCTAGTGTAAAAACTTGTTATGATAATATCATATTAATGATAAATGTCTATAAGTACTCGTCAGAGTCCATACTACTCAAAGGATTATAATCTTTTCTGCTTTTGTTTCGTATATAAGGACTATGATCCAAATGTCCTCGTGGTATTTCACGTTTTGGTACTGGTGCTGCAAAGGTTAAATACAATGCGTCAGCCCAATCAGGTGACACTCCTAACCGTTTCTTCATATCTTTTTTACGTTCGAGCACAAGTTGATCTTTGTCATTGTGACCAAATTCACGAGACGTCAGTTCAGTTTCAAGCTGTGGGTCATTAGGAATAGCACCACCGTCCAATAGCCACTGTCTACAATGTGACCCCATCTCAGCAGTACGACTTTTATAGTGCTTTACATCGATAGCATTCTCACCGAAACCAACATCAATGACATGATATCCAAGTTGTCTGAGTCTATCTGCAACTGGTCCACCCATCGAACCACTATCCATGAACGCTACATCTGGTTTATGTCGGTCTAGGATCATGGTTAACAATGAAACAACCTTCATCGAGTCACGAGACTTTTCACCAGGTATCTTGTAAACCTTCTCTGACTTAGCATCCTTACCACGGCGAAACTGGATCATACAGTTATCATCGCCACCACGCGCCATGTCAATACCGCAGATCAACGGGTCATCACCAAGATACATCCCTGAGCCACGTTTCTGTGCATCATAGACAACATCGGACGGAATGAACTGCATATCGCCACCCCGTGGGAACAACCCTCTCACACGAACTCTTGCTCTGTCACTATCTTCACCGAAATCTTCAATGATACGATTCAAATATTTCTTATTGGCAATTTTTGTAGTACGACTATCAATCTGTCTGGTTATCCAACGGTGACTATTTTTCCTGAAACACTCAAAGAATGACCCACTGTTTCGTGTTGGGTTACCAAAGCAAAAGTGCATAGGTTCACCATCAGTCAACCCACCAGATGCTACTTCCCAGATCTTCTCTGGTATGGCAGATGCTTCATCGAATATGTAGAAAGGTGTGGATGTAGCAGCATGAAGACCGGCGAATGCTTCACTGTTTTCTTCGCGACAGGTCAACGCATCAACTCGCCACTTGTCAGGATAAGCTCTGTGATTGACACTCATCGCATTAACAATGAACCAATGACCTGTGATCGATAAACTAAACCACTTGCTGATCTCACTCATTGTCACAGTTCTAACTTGGTCACCAGTGTTGGCAGTTATTCGACCACGGCAAAAAGGTCTAGTTGACATTATCCAGTTGACTATCCAAGCAGTTAAACAACTTTTACCGATACCATGACCGGATGCCGTTGCTAGTTGGATAGGATCAACTGCAGTATGTCCATTAAACTTCCTATCTTTAACAGCGTCAGCAATATCGTTTAATGTGTCAGCTTGCCATTGGTCAGGACCTTCGAACCCTTCTAATGCACCTGGTTCACCCCACGGATAAGCAAAATAGACGAAGCCTAAAGGGTCATCATAGAATCGGGAAATTTCATTAGCTAGTTGGATATCTACATCGGACATGAGTCACCTTGTCACTTGATTGGTGCTCAGTCGCTGGTGATCGACATAACAGTGTGACGGTCTGTTGATATCCAATTCGACCAGCGACGAGCTAGACGAAGGTTAACACAGGTTCTTAGAAAAATGAAGGAGTGTCGTCGTCAAGTTGGATATCGCTCAAGCGCTTCCTAGCAGAAGTCAGCCTGTCCACCACATCAGCATCGGTACTCACTTTGATTTTATCAGCAGCAAAAGCATCAATGCGTTTGTGCTTACCCACCAAAGTTAATGCAGTGTTACTCGCTGTTATGTTTCCTTGCTGACGTGCGATCATATGATTATCAACCATTTCAGTAAGTAGCCAATCGGCATCAATCATGTTGTCTTCTAATCGTTGTCTGACTATATGTTCAATGGCAGCAGACACTTCAGGTTTATGAAGCAACTTGTATCCAGTATCAGACGCATAACCAGACGCTTCAGCAGCACGACGCGGTGCAAAGTCTTTCACATACTCAACAACAAAATTCGCCTCTTTTGGTGGTAAAGCAATGATATCTGTTAGTTTAATTCTTCTCATAGGAAGCTCACAACTGGGTTATCCAACGCCTCAAGTGCTGATTCAATGTCACCATGATAGCTTAAAACTTTCTTGTTGTAACCTGTGTCTACATCAACAACTGTAAATCGGTCACTATCATAACACCAAGAAACCACAATTTGACTCATTGCTCGACGCTTAGGTGTTTTTTTCAATGAGTTAGGTATCAAGCATAACTCGTCTATTCTAAACACCTTGTCCAACGTACGAGGCTTTATAGTCATAACCCTATTACACCGGTGACCTGTGCATTTTTCCCATATGAATTGAAGTGCAGGGTGAATGGTGTTACCTAGTTGTAGTTCATAGTCACGATTGTATCTCACCATCCCTGCAACATCAGAAGGATTGAATCGTTGTCTAATTTGCAAAGGTAATCTACTGAACGCATCACTGTCACTTGTCCATCTCAGTTTACCTATATTATGGTCATAGTCAAAGAACTCATCGACATAGTTAAGTACGAAATAAGGTTCTGACTTATTCCCCCAATCCCAATCAATTGTTACACCATTAGTCATATGTTTCACAGCCTCCAATTCACCAAATAATATCAATGACACATATCCATGACACGTTACTAGAAAACTGTATCTTTGATTTTGTGTATATGTCCATTTATATAATCTCTATTTTCTAAAAACGTGTCATGTGTCATGAGATGTGTAATTTTGGCTCAACCATGCGGCTTAAGCTCATGACACATTGCTCAAAAACGTGTCATGGATATGTGTCATGTGTCATGGATTTTTGTACACTTTTTAACCAATTCCAGTCACAGAGCCATACACATCTCATGACACATTATTATACAGAACCAATGACACATTACAAGGATGGATGTGTCATCGAATGTGTATGGCTCTGGTATCAAAGACACAGATACAAAAAAGCCGCAAGAAGCGGCTGATTTTAACTATGTTCCACGGAGATTATTTAAGTCGTCTAAACTCTTCAACCATAGCAGGATGACAAACTATTTTATCCCCCCACACAATACACTTCCTTGATGGTTCAGTACTAATTTTTGTCTTTTCCATCGGTGTAAATGAAAATAATCTTTCTACCCATGATCTACTGACTATTTTATCCTCAGTCATAAACTCATCTGTTATTATTCTCATCGCTCAAACACTTGAAATCGAGGATGATGTCTATCACCATTGATTACTGACTTATTTTCGACTATATAAATAGGGTAACCCAACACCATACCTGTTTGAAAAGCATCAAGAACGTATTGACTTACAGCACCCTGACATTCACTCATAGCATCACAAAAGAACTCGCCTGTAACATAGACAACAATATCAGGTATAGTTTCCGTAGAATTACCTCGAACTTTTGCAACCGCATTACATAAAGTTTCAAATTTCATGACCCACCTCCGATTGCATCTCACTTATTTTGGATAACCGTTCGTCACGTTCCCGATAAGCTTGTTCATAGTGTTCTTTTTTCTGAGCTTTCGACAACAATTTTGACTTAGATATTTTGTTACAGTATTGACTACAATGCTTTTTCACTTCAACAACAGCAAGTAGACAATGTAACGGTGTGACACCTCGTCTATCAGCTTTCTTCAACTGCTTGACAATTCGGTTAGCTTCTCGCTCCAATGCTTCCAGTGACCAGTGCTTACCACCTTCACCAACACGATACCGATCATCAATACCATTACTGGTGATCGGTCTACCTGCTAATTGAAATATCCGTTTGATTTCTTTAATTTGCACTTTAATAACTCCAAATTGTGGGACGTAGACCTTCAGTCAAATCGTCCAAGTGAATGATCCGCCCTTCGCCTTTCTGCTTGACACCAATACCAGTGAACCCATGTTTAAATGCAAGTTTTAGTATTTCGTAAGCTTCACCACGGTCACACAACACATCAACCGATTGACCACTAGCATGTGTCTGAGTGAACCCTTTCAAAATGTTGTACTCTTTACATCGATAACCAGACGTCACGATAATAGGTTTACCACGATCCACTCGTAAAGCATTCAACCGGGCGAGTGTGCCACTGTTGAAATGATACTCGTCACAGTGAGGACATTTCAGTTCGTCTTCTGAGAAATAGTTCACACTATGGTGTAACCTCGTGTCAAAATGTTTTATAAATAATTCCTCTATTTCATTCCATTTTTTCTTTCTAGCACCCACAGCCACAGCAGCATCAGCAGCATCAGCAGCAGCAGCCACAGCAGCATCAGCAGCATCAGCAGCAGCAGCATCAGCAGCATCAGCAGCATCAGCAGCAGCCACAGCAGCATCAGCAGCAGCATAAGCAGCAGCAGCAGCAGCATAAGCAGCAGCAGCAGCATCAGCAGCATCAGCAGCAGCGATTTTTAACTCATCTTTCGTTATTCTGCCAGACTTATAATCCCTTATTGCTAAAATTACATTCCGTGGTGCTTTATTATCATTACTTTCTTCGTAGATATGCAAAACACTTTCTGCAACATCAGCCAAAAATAAACAATAATCTAGATAATCAAAACACCGCAAAGCCCATAGTGCATCATCAATCCCATTTGATTTCAATATGTAAATTAAACTTAGATCTTCATCGTCAGCACTTGTTTTGTTAAGGCTTTGCAGAAGTTTATTCCATCCTGATTTACACGGATTATTTTCTAGTATTTTATTAAGAGTTGTTATCATTGGTGTAACCTCATTTTTTTGAATTTCAATTTAGTGTTGTAATGCTTTGACACATGTACTGGTTGCAAATTGTATATTTCCAACTCCCTAGCACACCCTAAGTAAAATAGTATTGTGAACAATGTGGTTTTCATACTTTTAACCCCGCATAAACTGTTTCAGTGACATCGATACCTTTAGTAGTTATAAACTGGAAACAACGAAACACGTTGCCTGGTACCCTCACCACAGTTAAAAAGCCGCCACCCTTCCTGTTCAATATTACCTGTGGACGTTTACGAACTTTAGCTCGTCGCATAGCACCCATGATCCTAGCTCGAATAGATATGCTTTTGAATGTAGTTAAAGTAATCATTTTATCTTATCCTTTGTTGGTTAAATTATTGGAACGGTTCGCATGACTCATTACATCCATCAGTCTCGTCAAGAAAGCCGTCAGAATAAACCCTTGCTTCATCGTGAAAAGGATCAAACGGTTCAAGTGACAGCTTAAAAAGATCGTCAACCGTTCTTTCACCTCTAAATATATTGCGCTTATCCTCACCCTCTTTTGGTTTTATGTGAGAACATTCTATTTCTAATTTTCTTGGAAAGTCATAATATTCCGGTGTTTCGACAACCATAGTTAAGTGTTTTCTAAGTGTTTTTTTGTAGCACCATTTACAATTTCCCTGGTATTGCTTTAAATTAAGTCTACGCGGCTGATTTCTCCAAAAATCATTGATTTCTATTTTTGTTGTCGGATAGTCAAACGCGAGCGGATACCATATATTATTTTCTTTGTAAGTTGGCGATATTCGATCTATTTCATCAATTCTAATGCCGATATTTCTTCTAACGTTTTTCCATCTCCCAAAATTATCTCTTAAATATGATTTAATAGGATTGTCCTTTAACTCTCTAGTACAGTGTATAAAGTGCTTGTTTGGTACTCCATACTCTTTACACATGTCAAGAAAAACCGAGCCATCTCTACAAGCCTCTGAATAGCTGGTTATTTTATGAGTACAGCCTTTTCTAATGCCTAGGTGAGTCACCGCCTCAATCCACGCAACATTCAAACCATATTCTTTATCTGCATAATTAACAAAGTCTAACGTTTCTTCATTTTCTTGGCTTGTATTGGCGAAAACACAAATAGCATCAGGTTTTTTTTCTTTTACTTTGATAGCCATGTAGGTACTGCTCTCACCTCCCGACAGTGCGATCATTTCTAACATAACGCTTCAACTGCTAGCTTTAAATCGTCAGATTTTAATTGTATTGCATAAATGAAAGCTTCAGTATCTTCTTGATAAGATGCATCCGGATCATAATAATCAAAATCAACTCCTAATTTGTGTATCTTTTCACTAATGTCATTGCTAAAAATTAGGCTGTGCTTTAGCTCCCATGAAATATCACTGTTAGCAATATGAGATGACTTTTTTGTTGTAGCTATAAACTCCTTTATGCTTTCAATATTCACTCTATCCTCCTTTGTTAGTTAAATGGTTATAGGTGGTTAAAACTTGCCTCCGAACTCAGATCGGCTTGGTTTAAAGGATGTACCTCACAAATTCCAACCCCTATAATCACTCTAAAAAGGACAGCACCTCACCAAGGAGTGGAAGGCGCTGCCAGTGGTTCGCGAGTTGTTTCGTTTGCCCGCGAATTCGTTACGTACTTCCTATTCACCTCATACTGCATCATGCAGCCTAAATCACACACCCTATCGCCGTTCTTGAATGTTATGTGCAATCGTTGCTTAGCACGTCATAATCGCATACAGCCCATTTCTCGGCTTTGGTGGTCATTTGTTTTCCTCGTAATTATCTAAAGCCGCACTTAGCACCCACATTGAAAAAACGATTGTTATTATTATCGATATGTACTTAATGATAATCGATGCTATAACTAATGCCGATAGTGAACAGAACGAACAGCGTTTAATTAGCTTCCAGTTAATCATGATGCTTGAGCCTTTAAAAGCCTTGCATCACCAACCCGCCTATTTTGCTCACCAATTGCTTTTTCTTCGGACTTGACTATTTGCTCGATTGAGTCGATAGTGTTCAATATTCTCTGAGCCACGACCTGATCATTAGCTGTTAATCTTGGAATTCTGCCTTTTTTTAGACTTATGAGTTTAGATAGCCTTTCAGATTGAAATTTTAAGTTTTGTAAGTTCATCGGTTAGCCCTCATTTGCGCTCGTTTATTTTGCTTAAACATTGGTCTAGTTCCGTTTTTTGCTCTTAACTGGTGATTGCTATTAACAGAGCTTTGGTTATAAACTCCCATACGTCTAGCGTGATGATTTAGTGATGACGCTAACAATAAGCTTAAAATACTTGATTTCATTTACCCTTCCTCGCACTATAAACTGTATTAGCTTGGCTTTGCGTGTAGCACCAGTCATGGAAATTGGTGTGAAGATGCTCTTTTTGCTGTCGAATTCCCCCACGGACTTTATTAGTCTGCATATAAAAAACAGCTTTTCCAGCAATCCTAATAACAATCTTTTCGTAAATACCAGTATTTGTTACTTTCCACATTGTGCTCATGCCATCACCTCGTAAATTGTCCACGCTATTATAAAAACTAAAAACGCAACCCTTAAAACTATCTGGCTTTTAGTTGCCTTGATGTATTCGTGTTTCATTGGTATCTTCCTTTATAGTTTTTATATTTTCATCTTTTTCATGATTAATAAAAACCTCTAAACAGTCATTAGCCAATATCTCATCAATAGATGAATTGCTTGCTGATCCGTCTATCACTAATTTTGTAGCATTTTTTATTACAATATTCATCATCTACCCCTTTGAATCATAGTCTAGTTTATCAATTTCAAGGTTTAACATCATCTGAGTCACCTTTAATTAATTTAGAAAATAAATCCACGTATGATTTGTACTCTTTAATTTGATCGTAAGTGTACTTTTCTATTTTTCCGACTCGGTCACTGTTTTCTTTCCACCAGATGGGTGTATTTTCTATGCATCCTATTTTAATATTTATTCCATCAGGTGAATTTACAAAATGCATACTACCTTGTATTTGTGTGGGTAAGTAGCCGCCGCGAAAGTAGCCACCGTGAAAGTAGCCACCGTGAAACTCGCCGCCGCGAAAGTAGCCACCGTGAAAGTAGCCACCGTGAAAGTAGCCACCGTGAAACTCGCCACCGCGAAAGATGCCACCGTGAAACTCGCCACCGCGAAAGATGCCACCGTGAAAGTAGCCACCGCGAAAGTAGCCACCGCGAAAGATGCCATCGCGAAAGATGCCATCGCGAAACTCGCCACCGTGAAACTCGCCACCGTGAAACTCGCCACCGTGAAACTCGCCACCGTGAAAGTAGCCACCGCGAAAGATGCCATCGCGAAACTCGCCACCGTGAAACTCGCCACCGTGAAACTCGCCACCGCGAAAGATGCCACCAGATATTTCACATTTGTCAGAAAAAGTAACGTCAACACTAGCAAAAGCGTTTGTTTCAATACCTCTGTTCAAGATTAAATACAATTCTAATGTTTCGTGTTTTCTATCACTTAATGTGTATCTTTCAGTTTTCATTTCTAGTCACCTTCATATAGTCAGTGATTGTATTGTGGCACAAAGTCCCACAACTGTCAAATATTATCTTACTACTGTTAAACTACTATGACCACGAGCCTCTTTCATTTGACGCTCATACTCATGATACAAGGCTGTTGAAGTCATGTGAGCATATTTCTCTTCGTCACGAATAACCCACAGTCTCGCGTCGCTACATCGCACTTGTTTATAAGTACCAATTTCCTTAAGTATCATTCCAATTTTTTTATCAGTGAAGAACTTAGGATCAGTCATCATATCAGCCGGTGTCATTGCGCCAGCCCTCAATGTTTCGCCCATATCATTACTGGTGAGAACGTTACACCGGAACGCACCATGTTGTTTTTTGATGAATTGTTCTAATGTTTGTTGCATTGGTGACTTTGATGACTCTTTTATTTCTCGTAAAAATTCAGTCATGGGTGGCGCTTCACTCGGATTAAAATTAGTTAAATCAACCACATTCATTAAGTGCCACACAACATATTGCCAGCCGCCACCTTTCATCCAGTTCCACCGATCTTCCCAGTAATCGAGCCATTCTTTTTTCATATTGTCATTTTTATCACGAGGGTTAAGCTCTGACCAAATAGCATAAAATCGCCGTGAAGCTCCGTTCAACCGCAATGGCATCACGCTATTTGTAGTCATTGACGCATTAACAATGTTTCGAATTTTAATCGGTTTGATTCCTTTTTGATTGACTCGAAGAGTGTCAGGCGGTGCTGCTGCCAAAGGCTTGAGTTTGTTACTGACTGCAAGTGCTTCACGCCTGTCACCTAACTCAGCCTCATTAACATGCAGGTATTTGGTGGACAACACATAGTCATTAAAACTACTAAGCAGATCTTCACCACTGATAACTTCATGATTCTCACCCATTGCTTTGATCAATGGATAAAGTAGAAAATCTTTACCACAACCCTCACCACTACCTAGTAGTAACATGTGATTAATTTTACGTTCTGGATATCTCAATGTGAACGCCATCCATTTTTCAATATGGTCGCGATGTTCAGACCACCCGATGGCATCAAAATGCTGTGTCCATCTCTGTGCATCACCATGTACACCAACTGATTGAGTAGCGTCGTCCCATGTGTTAGCGAACCTGCATCCTTTTTCGACGAATATTCGGGGTTGTTTTGGTGCATAATCGAGTCGGTCAACTTTCTGCACTCGACCATCTTGCAATGCAATTTTCCGTGCTTCAGCATCTTCATGACTAAAACTATTTTGAAACGCTTCAGTGCTGAAAAATATTCGCGACTTCCAATCATAGAACTGGTTCAATTCTTTAACAAAAACTACATCATCGTAAAAGTCTGCTTTACTTATTTTCTCACCGTACCAAGTTTTTCGAAGGTCAATTAGTATGTCTTTAAAATCGGCTTTACTCCACCGCATAATGTCAGAAACTATTTCATGCCAATGTCTTTGATCAATCTTTGGCAGGTCATCAGTGAACTTTAAAACTGTAGACGCATACTCACGTTGCTCTTTGGTACCAGGTGGCTCTCGTCA
>Ga0316204_10003270_pt1 | contig 33125 bp, 26 predicted proteins | sample 6monrhotite_MG_2_FD_205661 | JGI IMG/M metagenome (GOLD analysis project Ga0316204, IMG submission 205661) | Microbial mat bacterial communities from mineral coupon in-situ incubated in ocean water Damariscotta River, Maine, United States -... | ecosystem: Environmental > Aquatic > Marine >... | reverse complement strand
GAACTTGGAAGCAAAATATTTCATATCTCCTCATCATGGATAAAGGGGTAAGGCAAAGTTAACCTCAATGAATATGCCCATCTTTTTTTACCGGACACCGTTACCAACCAGGTGAAGACAACTTTTTCCACTACGCTATTCAAAACAATATCCTGCATTCTAATTGCGCGTCCAACTGCTTTTTTTCGGTTAAACCCAATTAATCGAGTAGCGGCTTCACTATTATGAGTGAGTAAATCAGAAAATAGTATGTCTAAGATAAAAAGCTGATCAACAGATATTTTTAAACTATTTTGCTATATTATGATCCTAACGTGAACTCAAAAATGAGCTAGCAATCAAGCGTTATACCTAATTAACCGCTATTACAATCAGTTAGGTAAGATCAACTTTAAATCCTCAACGGGTTAACCGCGATCGCAAGCGAGCGCAAAAACGCGGATAAAAAGAACTAAAGGTAAAAAATGGATATTTCGGAGTTACTTGCATTTAGTGTAAAAAATCAAGCGTCTGACTTACATCTCTCAGCCGGTGAGCCACCCATGATTCGTGTCGACGGTGATATTCGACGTATTAATGTTCCACCTTTAGAGCACAAAACTGTTCATAGTTTGATCTACGATATTATGAACGATAAACAACGAAAAGAGTTTGAAGAGTTTTATGAGAACGACTTTTCATTTGAAATTCCCGGCTTAGCACGTTTTCGTGTTAACGCTTTTAACCACCATCGCGGTGCAGGCGCAGTCTTTCGTACCATCCCAACTAAAATACTGACCTTAGAAGATTTACGTTGCCCACCCATTTTTGAGCAAATTGTAAAAAAACACCGAGGCTTGATTCTGGTTACCGGCCCAACTGGCTCAGGTAAATCAACAACACTTTCGGCAATGATCAACCACGTTAACGAAAACACTTTCGGTCATATCCTCACAATCGAAGATCCGATAGAATTTGTCCACGATAGTAAAAAATGCTTAATCAATCAACGAGAAGTACACCGTGACACCAAAGGATTTAGCGAAGCACTGCGATCTGCGCTTCGTGAAGATCCAGACGTCATCCTCGTTGGTGAGATGCGTGATCCGGAAACCATTCGTTTAGCACTAACCGCTGCAGAAACCGGCCACTTGGTTTTTGGGACTTTGCATACCAGTTCAGCGGCAAAAACCATTGACCGTATTGTCGATGTATTCCCTGCATCAGAAAAAGATATGGTTCGCGCCATGCTTTCAGAATCGCTACAGGCAGTAATCTCCCAAACATTGATGAAAAAAAGTGGTGGTGGGCGAATAGCCGCTCATGAAATAATGATTGGGACACCCGCTATTCGAAATTTGATAAGGGAAAACAAAGTCCCACAGATGTATTCAGCAATTCAAACAGGACAACAGTTAGGTATGCAGACTATCGACCAAGCGCTAATGGAACTTGTTAATCGTGGAGCGATCACAAGAACAGAAGCACGCGGTAAAGCGGTTTCCAAAGAACAGTTTTAAACTGATTTTCAGTAACTTTTCAATATAGGCACCTGAGCATATAACTCAACTATTTTCATCATATAAATAAAATAAGAATAATGAAATCAAAAACAAAAAGCTTACTAAATCCTCATATCAGCGCAAATCACAGTTTGTAGAAGCATCACTGTTTTAGTAAACTAAAGCAGCTGCAAAAAAGGATTTTTTGAGCGCAAATTGTTTTAACTATTTGCAAATCTTGCCACTAATAATCATTCTGCCATTTTGTGTTTAAAGTGATAGGACAATAATAATTAAGGGAGAGAAACGCATCCACAGCTGAATACTAAAATTAGTATCAAACACTCTGTTTGGTGTGGGCTGCGTATCGAAAACAACTGTATGGATTTTGATTCACTACTTTTGCGTATGCGGGAGAAGAAAGCATCTGACTTATTTATAAGCGCAGGCATTCCTCCTAGTTTAAAAATTAATGGGAAAATAGCCCCAGTATCGGAAAATGCGTTAAGCGGGGAAGAAGCAAAAGAGATTATTTTCCACGTAATGCCCAACGATCAAAAAAGACACTTCGAACGTTTTAACGAAGCTAATTTTGCAATTCATCAAAAAGAGATTGGTCGCTTTCGTGTCAATGTGCATCGCCACCAAAGTCAGGTGGGGATGGTATTGCGCCGCATTGAAACTGAAATCCCCTCAATAGAAGATTTACACCTTCCTCAGCAATACAAAGAGATCGCTATGTATCGCCAAGGGCTAGTGCTCATAATTGGCGCAACCGGTGTTGGCAAATCGACTACTCTTGCTTCAATGATCGACTATCGAAATAAAAACAGTAGCGGTCATATCATTTCCATTGAAGATCCGATTGAGTTTGTCCACGAATCCAACTCTTGCATCGTCACCCAACGTGAAGTTGGTATGGATACCGACAATTTTGAAATTGGATTAAAAAATGCGTTGCGGCAAGCACCCGATGTTGTTGTCATTGGTGAGGTTCGCAGTCGGGAAACAATGATGCACGCACTACAATTTGCTGAGACAGGTCACCTTTGTTTGGCAACACTGCACGCCAGCAATACCAATCAGGTATTTGACCGAATTATGTCATTTTTCCCAGATGATCAACGCAAACAGATCTCATTGGATTTATCACTTGCGCTCAAAGCTATTATCGGCCAACGCTTAGTTCCCACAGCTGACGAGAAAGAACGACGCCCAGCGGTCGAATGCTTGTTAAACACGCCTTTGGTTTCTAATAAAATTCTACAAAATGAAATTCATGAACTATCAGAAGTGATTAAAAAATCTGAACAGCTTGGCATGTGTTCATTTGATCAAAGCCTGTTTAAACTGTTTGATGAAGGGCTTATTAGTTATGAAGAAGCCCTGCGTTTTGCTGATTCAACCAATGAATTGCGCTTGAGAATCAAGCTTAGCAAACAGCATGGCCATCACGGCCGTTCGGTAAGCAACCTATTGCACTCGATCTCTTTAGTCGAAGACGATTAAAAGGCTTGCAAATAGTGCTCTTGGCATCACGCGGCCAAGAGCACATCTTAAGGGCACCTCCAGAAATAGATTTATAGCGTGCTAACTGTGTTTACCCTAAAGGGCACCGAGGAAAACAAAACTCAAAATGCTCATTTACTACAGTAAACTCCGCTTTTTCGTCTTGTTTTGCCTTGTTATCATCACTCTAAATCAATTTCCGGAGGCGCCCTTAACTTGTTAGCAAACCGGCAGTTCAACAACATGTTTCTTTCCTTTAAACTCGTCGCTCAATAACTCCAAACTTCGAACAAACGTCGATTGACCACTTATCAATATGGTCATGTCTTTATCATTGATATAGTCAGAATCCCATTCATGAATAAACTCGGTGATTGAACCTTGATAACAACCTGGTAAAAACTCGGAACTAGCTAATCGACTTGGGATTTTTCGGTCTTCTAACAATGGACACGCGGCAATAACACCAGGGAGCATATTAGGCACAAGAAAACGAGATGGCTGAGCACTAAAGGGAAATTGACTTTCACTGTATAAAAAAACCAAAGCACGGCTTTGTGTTTTCCCAGCACTTAAAAATTGAGAAAGAAAAATAACGGAAGCCAAGCCAAGCTCGTCTGCCAGAATAAGTAAGAGATTTGAAAATTCAGGCTGAGGAAAAGCTTCACCTTTAGCGAGACTAATCCATAGCTGATTTTTCTGTGACAAATCTAGATTTATAGAATTGAGAGCTGAAAGATATAATGAGACTTGAGCCTGTTTCTGGTCTACGCCCATCACATAAGCAATACAGCCTTGCTCAATACTTTCATCGATAGAAAGATGAACATACTGCCCTGGCAATACGGACTCAGCAAGCTCTTTATATTCAACACGAATAATAACATCGTTATTTGGCGCTGTTGACGTCGATAATATTTTACAACGCTGATGCGCCTGTTTAGTCATTACTTATCAACCTAGAAAAAGCAGTTGGACGCGCAATTAGAATGCAGGATATTGTTTTGAATAGCGTACTAGCACACGGACGTGTGTAGCTAGGACAATGCAGGAGCAATTGTCGAATGAAAATTCGTGTCTTCACCTGGTTGGTGACGCAAGCTTTTTTCATATAGCTAAGCGAAACAAGAGCCTGTGTTATATTTCGTGGATCAACTGCTTTTTTTAGGTTTAACAAGCTGCTAATTCATGAACTAAACGCCCACCGAAAAAAGTATGCGTAACCTTCCCATCAAATTCCCAACCGATGAATGGAGAGTTTTTTCCTGTGCTATGCATAGTTTCAGGGGTTAAGCGCCAAAACAACTCAGGATCATAAACTACCACATCAGCAACAGAACCTACTTCAATGGTTCCCAAATCCAAACCGAGAATTGCTGCCGGTTTATAGGTTAATGAAGCCAACGCTTCATTTAATGTTAATACTCCATCACGTACTAAACGCATTGTTAGTGGCAATAGACTATCTATACCAGAAATACCTGGCTCAGTCGCACTAAAAGGGCCATCTTTAGCATCTTCATCATGAGGTTGATGATCCGAACATATAACACCGATTGAGTTTTCTTTAATACCAAGACGCAATGCATCTCGATCACGTATGGACCGCAACGGTGGACGTACATGATACATGGGGTCAAACTCTCCAATGTCCATATCCGTTAAATGCAACTGATGCGCAGAAACATCACAGGTTACAGGCAGGCCTTCAGCTTGCGCGCGAGCAATTTTGATTTTCGCTTTCGTAGTAGAAAGTTGACAGAAATGAGCACGAGCACCTGTTTGCTCAATGAGTGCAAGATCTCTCGCTACTGCAATAACTTCTGCAATTTCAGGCACACCTTCCAATCCCATACGAGTGCTAATAGCTCCTTCATTAGCACAACCATTACCGCGCAACCACGGATCTTCGGCAAATAAGAAAACCGTTAAGTCATGACTACTAGCATATTCCATTGCACGACGCATAACTAAGGTATTTTGAATTTGTTTTAAAGCATTGCCTACACCAACAATGCCAGCTGTTTTAAGCGCAGCCATTTCACTAATTTGTACGCCCTTAAGTTGCTTGGTTAACGCACCTATGGTGACAACCCGAGCTTTATTACTTTTGATTGCAAGATGGTGAATCATTTCCACCACTGCTGGTGAATCAATTGCGGGTAGAGTATCTGGAGGGCAACATAACGTTGTGATGCCTGCGCTGGCAGCAGCTTGAGTTTCGGATTCAATCGTTGCTTTATGATTAAACCCAGGTTCGCGCAGACGTGCGCTTAGATCAACAATTCCCGGGAAAACATATCTTCCTGTGGCATCGACGGTTTGATCTGCCGTAAAACCATCTGGCACTGCACCAACAGCCATAATTCTTCCATTTGCGATTGTAACATCAGCAATTTCATCAAATGATGTTTTAGGATTTAACACGCGACCATTTTTTATTACCACTTTCATTATGCCGCTCCTCCAGTTGCAGTATATTGCCCCATGGTCATAGACATAACAGCCATGCGCACTGCAATACCATTGGTCACTTGCTCTAGTATTACTGATTGCTCACCATCAGCAACCACACTATCAATCTCTACACCACGATTAATTGGGCCGGGGTGCATAACAATTGCGGTTGGTTTTGCGTATTTTAATTTCTCTTCCGTTAAACCATAGGAGTGAAAATACTCTTGCTCACTTGGTAAGAATGCTCCGTCCATCCGTTCCTTCTGTAATCGAAGAATCATAACCACGTCGGTATCTTTCAATCCCTCTTTCATATCGTGATAGACATGAACACCCAAGCTTTCAATGCCTGTTGGTATCAATGTTTTAGGGCCTATCACTCTCACTTCATTAACGCCTAGAGTGGTTAAGGCATGGATTTCAGATCGTGCGACACGGGAATGAAGCACATCACCAACAATGGCAACTTTCAATGGATAAAAATCAGGGAAGTGTCGACGTATGGTAAACATATCCAACATCGCTTGAGTAGGATGAGCATGACGACCATCACCAGCATTAACAACACTAATATGCTCTGGCGCATGTTTCGCAATAAAATGCGCGGCCCCACTTTGCGCATGACGAACAACAAACATATCGCTTTGCATGGCTTCCAGATTTTTTAAAGTATCAAGTAACGACTCGCCTTTGGATGTCGCAGATACAGCAATATTCAAATTTAACACGTCAGCCGATAGACGTTTCGCTGCTAATTCAAATGTTGTTCTGGTTCGCGTGCTATTTTCAAAAAAGAGATTAACTATTGTTTTGCCGCGAAGAATAGGGACTTTCTTCACTGCTTGCTGCCCTACATTGGCAAACGTTTCTGCGGTATCCAATATTTCGCAGAGCACCGCTCTGGGCAAGCCTTGTATGGTTAAAAAATGGCGTAATTTTTTGTCTGCAGTTAATTGAATATTGTGACGATAGCTCATGATACTTGTATGCCTTAAAAACAGATAATTAATAAAGAACAAATCAATTCAATTATACCTCAGCACCCTTTGGGTGAACCCCGTCAAGTTTGCACCCACAGCAAGCTACGGGAAATCCAGATTATATTTTATACCGTTGAGGCAAGCACTACCTTGCGCACGCCAAAAACAACGCACTAACGATTAGTAACTAATTCCAACGGTTCAGGCCCGGTTAATTTGATCTGCTGATCTCCCGCCAACTCCATATGCATCCCGACAACATCTGGCTGAATTGGCAATTCTCGACCGCTTCGATCCACTAATACCGAAAGTAAAATTGATGATGGCCTACCATAGTCAAATATTTCATTCAGCGCTGCACGTATAGTTCGGCCTGTATATAGCACATCATCAACTAGTACAATATGTTGGTTTTCAACCGGTGTGGCAATAGCTGATGGAGCAACTTGTGGATGTACGCCAATGCGTGTGAAGTCATCACGATAAAAAGAGATATTCAATGTTCCTAGTGGTTGCTGCAACCCAAGAATTTCATGTAATCGTTTTGCTATCCATGCTCCCCCAGTATGTATTCCAATCATTAGAGGGTTAGTTATTTCTCTTTTTTCAAACTCTGCATGTAACTGCTGAGCCATATTATCCAAAAGAACATCTATATTATAGTTTGTCATAGTTTCTACGATTTTTTTAGTAAGCTATTTTATACGCGCCTGAGAGAGCCACTGCTCAACAATCAACTTTGCAGAAAGGCTATCTATGTTCATCGCTTCATCATTAAGCTTCAGATCAAACTCATCAACCAGTGATTCCGCTTCATAGGATGTAAGCCGTTCATCAACCCACTCAACAGCAATATTAAATCGACCATTAAGCCGATTCCCGAATCGATTAGCAGCCTTTGTCAAAAGTTGTTCGGTTCCATCCATATGAACAGGCAAACCAACAATGAGAACTTGTGGTTGCCACTCATCAATAATTTTTTTAACTTCTTGCCACTTGGGGGCACCATCTTGCGCTTTTAATAATGGTAACGGGGTCGCCGTTTGCGTTACTGTTTGCCCGACGGCCACGCCAATTCTTTTCATCCCAAAATCAAAGCCTAGCACCGTCTTAATCATTAGCGTACGGCATTTTCGATTCTATTAACAACGACATTGATGCACGCCCTATGCATGACCAACATCACTCGATAGCAAACTCAAATCTATACCTAACAATGCTGCAGCAGCGTCCCATCGCTCTTCCACCGGTGTGTCAAAAATGATTTTTGCATCTGCCGGCCCATTAAGCCAAGCATTTTCTACCATCTCTTGCTCTAGCTGGCCAGGACCCCAGCCGGCATAACCGACAGAGAGTAAAAATTTTTCAGGCGCTTCACCATGCGCGATTGCTCTCATTATATCTAGCGAAGAAGTGATAGCAATATCGCCAATTTTGACTAGTGTCGCCCCCCAATGACCTATAGGCGAATGAAGAACTAAACCACGGGAAACTTCAACCGGGCCACCGAGAAATATTTTTTTCTCAATATAGGGATTATTCTCCGTTACGCTAATATCAAGCTGGCTTAAAATTTCACCCACATCAGCATCCACTTGGCGATTGATCACAACACCGAATGCTCCATTTGCATTATGCTCACAAATAAAAGTAACCGTGCGGTTAAAGTTGGGATCTTGCAAATTAGGCATGGCTATCAAGAAATGCCCAGAAAGATAGGACTGTTCGTTCATATTGTATTTTCAGCTGAGTTCGTTAACAGGCTGTGAACCTAAGGAGCAACCTCTGGTTAAGTTAGATATTGCTGTGAGAGCAGCAAAAGTAGGCGCTAAACTTATCATCACTAATACTAGCGCTAACGACCGGTTATTAAATCTCCACCCAAAAACTTCCAAGTCCTTGTAATGTGCAGAATATCAGTCTCTTTTAAAATAGATGGTGTCAACGGAGCAAATGGAGCTGCTAAATGTACAATACGTTGCGCCGCATCATCTAAAAGTTTATGGCCAGAGCTGCGTGCAACTTTCACGCGACTAATTGTGCCATCTTTGTTAATCGCCACATCCAAAATTAACTCACCCGCAAGATTTCGGCGCTTTGCCTCTTGGGGGAAATTAAGATTACCTATCTTCTCGACTTTTCTGCGCCAACTTTCCATATAGCTGGCATATTTATACTCTTTTGTTGCGGCAGATATAAACTTGCGGCGCGGCATTTTGGCGTATGCGCGCATTGATGTCCCCAACTCCACTTCAAGACTGGCAATTTCATGCGACTGACTCAATAGCTGAGCAACCTTAACTTTGTCACCCTCTTTTTTCTTCACCGGGAAAACATCTGCAACGATTGACTCATCCTGGTTTTCCATGGTGAGCAATTCGTTGCGTGTTGCCCGTTCTTCTTTAACTGCACTCTCAGTCGGTGGTGTCGGTGTTGTCAAGTTAATCGATTGTTTTGGAGCCATTGCAGTAAAAGGTGTTTCTGGCCGAACTGTATCCTCAACATTCCCTCCACCTTCTTGGTTTGCTTGGGCAAGATAATCGGCTTTATCCGGTTCTTTTTCCATTTGAGTTTTAACAAGCGTTACCTCCATACGAGGCGTCACTTTGTTTTCATCAGGAGAATCAAACCCCCCAAAACTGATGCCTAAAATCAGAATTGCGTGAACAACAAGCGCAACAATAACCATCAGACCAAAACGGTCAGGATTATCATAATAAGTACCGGGTGCTGCTTTAGCCATCAACATAGTTTATTTTTAATTTTTCGTAAATTTTTTGCGCTAAAAGACCATTAAATAAGCCAAAAATCAACGCGACCGTTAGCATGACGGGCAATATATCAAATAATGCCTGATGCGGGATAAAAAAAGCATAAACAATAATGAATTGTGATGTCATATGCGCCATTGCCATTAACATTGCGATCCCTACCGCAGTGAGACCGACAGAAAATCGTGAAACCAAATAAAGAACCACCATAGTTGCAATAGCCCCACTAAGGCTTAAAACAAATGTTGGAGATAAAAATGTTCCGACGATTAAACTACCAACAAGCACTCGAAGTAACGACACCCACGCGGCGGAACTCACGCCGTAGAGCAAAAAAACTACGAGAACAACAATATTCGCCAAACCGGGTTTTACACCAGGAATAGGGCTAGGTAACACACTTTCCAAAACATGTATGCCGATTGCTAAGGCGGCGAGTTTTGCAATTCTATAATCTTCGAGTGTTGGAGTGATATGAAGTTGCATTGAGTTATTCGGATCTAAAATTTCATCTCTAAAAATTTATCGCATCATATATTTTGCCAGCGCCGGTTAAATGAACACTAACTCCATTTGGCAAACATGCGGCTAAACCACCAGCATGCTCATGCCAGCCACTCCTGATACAAAACTGAGTATTGCACGGTGATTGTATAAATCGAACTTTGCCCTCGGCAACTTCCAACACGCTCTCACCTAATTTACCCTCAACACTAATCGTGTTATTTTCGGATAGATTGTAAATGTAACGCTTTTCACCATTCACATAAATTTCTAGCTGACTCGCCTCACTACTTCCGACCCAGAAGAAATAATACAAACTCAAAACAAACAACGTGCAAAAAAATATCACTACTTTGTCGGCAAAAGTTAAACTCATAACTGTTATTTTATTTTATCGGAAACAACCACCATTGAATGATCGGTAGCAATTAACTCAATTCGGCGCTCCATTTTTGGTGTCATAATCAACTTGCCGCTTTTATCTATCAACATGACCTGATCAACCCCCATCTTATTTGCGATTCGTTCCCATGCTTGCGGCCCGGCAACAAACAGAGCCGTTGCGGCGGCATCAGCAACTGCGGCGCTTTGATGAACAACGGTAACGGAAGTAAACTCATTCGCCGGATACCCCGTACGCGGATCGAGAATATGGTGATAGCGCTCGCCATCATATTCGTAATATCGCTCATAATCCCCCGAAGTGAACACACTCTCATCACCACTGATTTTGAGCGAAGCAATAACACTATCGCCTCGTGGATGCCGAATGCCTATCACCCAGGGCTTGCCATCTTTATTACCAATTGCCCGCAAATCACCACCTGCATTGACAATCGCATTATCAACACCTTGGCTTTTTAAATGCTCAATCGCACGATCAACGCCATAACCCTTGGCAAACGCGCCAAAATCGAGCTTTATGTTTCGGTTACTAGTTTTTAGAATCAAGCCATTCAACTCTAAATCTTCCATGCTATCTTTCTGCGCCAACCACGTGCTGATCAGTGCTTTAGGAGGCGGTGGACCTTGCGGCACCTCATCTTGGTGGAAACCCCAAATTTTAATCAATCCACCAATTGCCGGGTTAAACATGCCTTCACTTTTTCTGGAGAGCACTGATGATTGCTCTATCAACCGCTTCACAGCAGGGCCGATGACAAAAGGCTGTTCCGACGCCTCAAGTAATTTGTTAACACGCGATAAAGAGCCTTTTTTCCAAGGATTCCACGCGGCTTGCATATATTTAAAGTCAGTCAGTAAATCGTGAAATACTTTTTGAGACTTATCGTCGCTTTCACCATAAATGGTGATATTGACGATGGTTCCGAGAACAAACATTTGCTCTTCAAATAGTAGAGCTTGTGCATCATCACTGTTTTTTGAGCAAGAAGATAACAATAGGACAAGAAGGAGTACTAAATATTTAGCCATTTGCTATCCGAGCTTCAATCGCATCCATTAACTCGCTAGCGATATCCAAACCATATAATTCATCAAGCTCACGAATGCAGGTTGGGCTAGTCACGTTTATTTCTGTTAAATAGTCGCCAATCACATCCAACCCAACGAAGATCAACCCCTTCTCTACCAATGTGTCAGCAACTTGTTCACATATCCAGAAGTCCCGCTCAGTCAATGGAAGACCTTCCGCGTAACCACCCGCAGCAAGATTGCCGCGTGTCTCGCCTTTTTTAGGTATTCGCGCCAAAGCGTATGGCACCGCTTTTCCATCAATCAGCAATATTCGTTTATCACCCTCACTTATCTCAGGAATAAACTTTTGTGCCATTGTACTGCGAGTACCCATTCCCGTTAGATTCTCCAAAATAACGGAGAGATTTTGATCGTTCGGTTGAACACGAAAAATTGACGCACCTCCCATCTGATCCAGAGGCTTAAAGATGACATCCTTGTGCTTATAAACAAATTCTCGCAAATCATCCATAGACCGACTAACCAAAGTCGTCGTACAACATTGATTAAACTGCGTAGTGAAGAGCTTTTCATTCGCATCGCGCAGGCTTTGTGGTTTGTTAACCATTAAAACGCCTTGTTGCTCCGCCAACTCCAAAATATAAGTGGTGTAGATATACTCCATATCAAACGGAGGATCTTTGCGCATTAACACGACATCAACGATTTCGTGCAAGGGTGATTGACCTTCTTCAAAAAAACTAAACCATTGCTGCCGATTATCCACCACATCGAGCTTTTTCCATTTCACCCAGGCGACCCCATCTCTGATAAAAAGATCACTTTGCTCAAAATAATAGATAGGCCATTCTCGCTTTTGCGCAGCTAGCAACATAGCGAAGGTACTGTCTTTATAAGGCTTGATATTTGTAATCGGGTCCATTACCACGCCCAAGTGCATTTTTTTCGTCATATGATCCAGCTTATTTGCAAAGAAACTTTAATTGTACCCTGGGTGTCAATCTAATAAGTATAAAGATTACCGAATGACTAAGACATAATCGCATCGATCGCCTTTTAACCTTTCAGGCGCACAATGGGAAAAGTTCGGTTAAAAAAATTAGAAGTGCAACAAACATAATTTCAAAAAGTTTTCACGCCTGTTTGTTTTTTGACCCGAAAATATTTAATAATTCATAGAGTTGCGAACAATTCAATTAATATAAGCGTAAGACAGTCGACATATATTTCCTACTTGAATTTCAGTATACTTAGGTTCTGTTGACGTTTTGTACGACTCCTATCGAGACAACGATAAAATGTCGACAAACTCTAGGGCGTGTTGAGGTTTCGTTTGCGCCTCTGTAGCGCCTGAAAAACTGCTAATCAAGGCGCGAGAAGCGTAGTTTGGTTGTTCCAAATGAGCGCCGAGTAACGCAGAGTGGCAGTTTTTCAGGCGTTACCCGTTGGGCTGGAACGCTTTTTCCGTCTAACGGCGTTATCACTCGTTCATTTGGAACAACCAAACGACACTCGTGATGCCTTGTTAGACGAAAAAAGCGTTCCAGCAGTGGTGCAAACAAAACCTCAACACGCCCTAGCCTGTAAGGACTACAGGCAAGTCTTCAAATATTAATAAGAACGCAGTTAAACCCAAAGGGGTGTGGCAAAAGTGGAAGCAAACAAAGCGTCTGGAGCACTCGACTCAGCAGCCAAGCTCAAGGTTATGGTTGTTGATGATAGTAAAACAATTAGGAAAACAGCAGAAACTCTGCTCACCAAAGCAGGTTACAAAGTCATTACTGCTGTCGATGGTTTTTCAGCACTCGCAGAAGTTGTTGATCATCAACCAGATATCATTTTCCTCGACATTATGATGCCCCGTCTCGACGGCTATCAGACATGTGCATTGATAAAAAACAACGACAACTTCAAAAACACACCGGTCATTATGCTTTCAAGCAAAGACGGTCTATTTGATAGGGCAAGAGGTCGCATAGTTGGATCTGATCAATACTTAACCAAGCCATTTACTAAAGAAGAGCTATTAAGTGTTGTAAATGAATACCTCCCAAGTTAGATATTGAGCGGTACTCTCTCCGAGATTCCATCTTAAAAAGATTTGCTAGAGGGATTGTTTCGTCCGATGAAATAACAATTCCCTCAAAGACCTTTTAAAAAACAGCATCAAGCAGTATGTGGATGAAATGCAGTCTAGTTCAACAACACACCCGCTTTTTTTATTAAGTGAACTTGAGGAGGCTTGTAAAAGCCAGATCCCAGTTACTTTGCCAAGCACTAATAATAACTATTGGGTGGGTATAGGTTTTTATTTAGACAAGTTTCAGCTAGCCATTCAAACCAAATACATTAACGAAGTATTAGATTCAAAATTTTTAAATAATATATCAAAGGTGCCATCCGCTAAGTCCTGGTTTGTGGGGCTTGTTAGCGTTAGAGGACAACCTTTACCTGTCATCGATTTGAAAGATTATTTATTAGGCGAATCAACAAAAGCAAGTCTAACTAATCGCTTAATCGTCATCAGACACAACAACGCGAACACAGGATTGATCGTAGAAGAGGTAGTCAGTTTAAAACAGTTCAGAAAGGAAGATATTAATCATAGTATAGATAAAAGCCAAGCATTCTCTCCCGCACTCGAACGTTTTATCCGCCAGGTATTTGGTGATGAAAAACAACCATGTGGGCAACTCTCCATTGAAATGTTAACAAATGATGCGGAGTTCTTAAATGCTTCAATTTTCTAAACTAGATAAATAGAACACTGTAAAACAAATACAACAATTAATTTGTAAATAATAATAAAAATGAACAGTCTTCATAATCTTGAACAAAACATAAAACCAAAAAACCGTAAGTTTGGGCGTATTGTTATTGTCTTACTAATATGCCTTGTCGCGATGGCCGGTGCGTTAACCTACTCATCTGTATTGTTAAAATTCGACAACGAACATGTTCGATACACCAGTAATCTACGGCTAAACGTTTTCGAAATTATCAAATATGCATCTGAGAGTGAACGAGGTATCGAGGCGAGTTTTGTTCGCCTAAAATCGGCTCAAGATAAATTTCACGATACACTTAACCTAATTGTGCATGGTGATGACAGCGAATACGATCTTTCAAATCCACCGGCTCATGAGCAATATAATGAAAGCCTGAATAATATTATCTTCCTGTGGGAAGATCATAAAAAGCATATCGACACTCTCATCTCTTCTGAAAGAAACATTCGAATTACCGAGAAATTCATTAAAGCTGCTAATTCTAGCATCCCGAAGATTGAAGAAGCCTCTGAAGAAATCATCACCCAACTCATTAAGCAGGATGCTCACCAAAAACTCATATTTATAGCCAGTTATCAGCTACTACTTGCGCAGCGAATCAGTACTGGCATCAACCAAATAAGCCTCGACAAAATCAATGTATCTCAGCAAATAAAAACCTTAAAGATAGATGCTAAAACCTTTCGGGATGTATTAGAGAGTATGCTTAAAGGTGATCCGAGAAATAACATTAGCCGCATTAGAGGTAAAGCGTTGCGCACACGCATCGGCAATACACTTGCATCATTTGCCACACTAGAAGAACTAATCACCCGTTTGGAAGAACAGGCCATTAAACTGGATAATGTTCGCGTAGCCAAAAAAACATTAATTGATCATTCCGATAACCTTTTGGCCAGCATTAACAACCTCACTGAAATATATGAGAGCAATGCAAATACTAAAAATGTAGTCAATATTATTGGCTATACATTCGGGGCCATCTCATTAATCCTCCTACTTTGGCTTGCAATCGCCATCAACCGAATTACCCGTACGGAACTATCTTTAAAAGAACAATCAAATAAAAAAACGGTTGACGCAATTAAACTATTACAAAATGAAATTGCGCCTATTGCAAAAGGTGATCTAACAACCAATACCACAGTTGCCCCAGGCATCACTGAACCGATCGCAGAAATGATAAATTTCACCATCAACTCGTTACGACAGTTGGTGAGAAATATCGACTCAATGGCAGCACATGTTTCTGAAACAGCGGAAGAAACACAATCAACAGCGATTCAACTAGCCAGAACGAGCGACCAACAAGCACAGCAGCTAACCTCAGTTGCAGAAACAGTGAATAAAATGGCCGGCTCATTTGACGTTGTTGCTAAACAGTCGGAAGAATCAACCCAGCTCTCGAATAAAGCTGTACAAATGGCTGAGCAAGGTGGTTTGGCAGTGCGAAACACCATTCGTGGTATGCAAATCATTAAGGAAGATATCTACGATACATCCAATCGTGTTAAACGCCTGGGAGAAAGTTCGCAAGAAATTGGCGCTGTTGTAGAGCTGATTAATGGCATTGCCGATCAAACAAATATATTGGCACTAAATGCCGCAATCAAAGCAAGTGTTGCCGGTGAAGGTGGACAAAGCTTTACCATGGTTGCCGATGAAGTTCAGCAACTGGCGGAAAGGGTAACCCAAGCAACACAAAAAATAGAATCGCTGGTGAAATCAATTCAATTAGATACCAGTCAGGCGGTTGTATCAATGGAACAAAGTATTACGAACGTGATAAATGGAACAAAACTGGCGGAAGACGCCGGTGATGCACTACTAAGAATTGAAACAGTATCTGCGCACCTAGCAGAGTTTATCAATAATGTATCGGCAGCCACATTAACTTTAACCGAGACTTCTGCCCATACATCACAAACCATGAATACGATAAAAAGCGTTACTGATACAAATTTAATTAGCACAAAACAAACTGCTGCACTAACCGGAAAGCTCGCTGAACTAGCCCAAGAACAACGCGCTGCAATACACGGTTTTAAATTGCCGCAATAATCGATTTAGAGGAATAACAAATCAGCGTAACACAGAACAACAAATAAATAGTTACGCGGATTCTGAAAAGACTAGGAGTATTGAGATGAATACATTAGCAACACAAAACCAGCAACATCCTCTTAATTGGATCAAACCAGAGCTAGAAAAAACGATAACAACTATTCGTGACCTATTCGAGTCATACTCCCAAGAACTTGAGGATGAGACGCCAGTTGAAAAAATTGAAACGGAACTCCATCTACTTCATGGTAGTTTCGAAATGCTTGAATTACACGGCGCAGCTTTACTAGTTGAAGATATGGAGAAAGCGATAAAGGCAATCCATAACAGCAACAAAAAAAGCAAAGAAGATATTTTTGAAGCCCTGCTACACGCAACGCTCACTCTGGAAACCTATATTGACAAGCTTGATGTAAGAAACAATGGTGTTCCAGCATCGTTATTACCCATCATTAATGATATTCGCGCATCAATAAAAGAACCTTTATTGTCCGAAGGCGCACTTTTTTCTCCTAATCTCTCTATCGTTCCTAAAATCCCGCTACATACACACCCAGATGAAAAAATTAGCGCACAACTAAAAAGCTATGCGTCAAAACTTCGCCCCTATTATCAAGCGGCACTTCTCTCTTGGTACCGAAACCCAGAAGATAATCTAAGTTTGCAACAGATGCGTCTTGTCGCTCGAAATTTTGAGTCTGCTTGTTTTACACCAAGAAACAGGCAAGTTTGGTGGATTTTAGGTGGTCTTTTAGAAGCGATGATTGATAAAGGTTTAAGCAACAATGTCTCGTTGCGTTTGATCCTTGGTCAAACGGATCGCATCATAAAGTCCTTTACTCAAGGCGATACAAAAACGTTTGAAGAAACGCCACCCATCGAATTTTTGAAAAATACGCTTTACTACATCTCCCAAGCCAGCTCGGAAGGTGAGCGAGTTACTTCGCTAAAGCAGATTTACAAATTGGAAAACGCCGTACCAAGCGAAGATGATATATCTTTTCTACAACAAAGCAGCAATGCACCAAGTTCAGAGACATTTACATTAATTGCAGAAGAGCTAACAAAATCTCTCGATCAAATAAAAGCGACAATCGAGAACTTTGTTCGCAACACTCAAGATAACCCTGTTCGCCTGAAACAGACTCTGACTCCGTTAAAACATGTGTCTGACACATTGAGTTTATTAAACCTCGGCGCAGAAAAGCAAAAACTACAAGAACAAATCACTATCATTGCTGAGATAATTACAACCAACAAAGCCCCATCAAGCGATACGATGCTAGAGATTGCAGCGGCGATTCTCGATGTAGAAACATCGTTGCAAAATATTGGCACACGAAGCAATAACAGCCCCGCAACTAGCGACTACCAACAAGGTGACTCATTAACACCAAAATCGGAGCTCACCAAAATTGCGGAAAGAACCGCTCTGGAAGCGCAAAGTAATATTGCAGAGATAAAAAATCACATACTTTCCTATTTATCATCCAACCAAACGCAAAAGGGAATTTTAGAGAGCGTCCCCAAACTCCTTACCGAAATTAAAGGCTGTTTAATTATTCTCAATAATGAACAGGCTTCAAAAATTACCAACGCACTTCTTGAATATGTTAACGAAGAGATACTCGAACGCGATGAAGGCATACCAAGTAGCAATTTGGACACATTAGCTGAAACAATTGTTAGCCTTGAGTACTATTTTGAAACGGTTACTGACTCAAACGCATCCACAGAATCCATTATTGAAATGGCTCGTAAATCAGTTAATCGCCTTGGGTTTTCTATTCCACCGATTGACGATGAGGAAAACGATACATCAGCAATGAACGATGTCGCCAACATTCGAGACCTTGATCCCAATAAAGTTATACACAAGCAAAAGAAAGAAGAGCAACGCTTCTCTCGAATCCATAAAAAAGAATCTGGAGATGACAATATAGTTTCAATCAGTCCTGAGCAGATTGATGATGAAGTTGCTAACATTTTCATTGAAGAAGCGATCGAAGTACTGGAAAGCATGCGAGGTGATTTACGAACACTTCAATTTAGCATGGATGACCCAACCGCCCTATCCTCGATACGCAAAACCTTCCACACATTAAAAGGAAGTGGCAGAACTGCTGGGGCGATCCATATCAGCGAATTAGCGGCACTATTAAATGACTATTTAAGCCGGGTAGTGTGTGGTGCATTAAAAGCAGATGAACGAATTATCAACATCCTGGATGATTCCCATAAATTAATGCATGAACTGATCGAGTGCTTTAAAGCTAGAACCACTCCAGCAGATGACTACACTAAAATCACCAATAAGGTTAAAGATATAATCGGTCCAATACCTGAACCGCCGCAAATTATCCCTAAACTTTCAGAAGTTATTCCAATTACAAAAAACATAAAGACTGCAAAGCCGAAAGAAAGCCAGCAATCTGAAAATAAAAGTGATCCAACACAGTCTTCTGACGAACTAGAGATTCAAGAGCCTGCAGACAAAATTCAAGCGCTTTTGCACACCTCATTAACACAAATTTCAATTATTGATGAGTTTGCCGCTTCACCTTATAAACGCGATAAAAATAAAGTATCTCAAGAGGAAATGTTGGCAGCAGTCGCGACTCTTAGAGAATGTGCAGCTCTCTCGAATGCACGTGAGTTCATACATACCACAGATTTATTAGCTAAATACATCACTAATGCTTGCGAAAAAGAAAGTGGACTAAGTCGAGAATCTATTGAAATCTTAAAAGAATTTTGTGCAACAACACGAGAAATTCTTTTTGATCTATCGCACACGTTAAGCGCCGCGGATATTAGTGGCGAAATACCAGTAATCGAAAACAAACCAGAAGATAACACAGAACAAAAAAAGAACGAGTCATCATCCACAATAGAACAAAAAGAAGAGGAAAGCGCTTCTCAGCAAGCTCTTTCATTGGTGGAAGCGGAAAATTCTGATTCACAAATAGCAGAACTCACAATAAGCAGCGAACCAGAAAAGACTCATTCAGAGCAAACAAATAGAGCAACGATTGAACCATTAGAACTTGATCAAGCAACGCAAGCCAACGAAACAACACCTCTAGATAATGTTGTGGAAGATTTTAGCAAGAAAGCTGACGATGAAAATCGTGTTGCGGAAAAGTTTGATCCAGATCTTATAGATATTTTTATGGAAGAAGCCATAGAGCTTATCGAAAGTGCAAATAATATTATTGAAGAGTACGAAAACAATAACGACACCAACAAGCTCTACGCAGCCATTCAACGTGTTCTACATACCATGAAAGGCAGCGCAAGAATGGCTGGACTCAACTATGTAGGTGATATATCCCATCTACTCGAAACTCAAATTGAATCCGTTAGTGCTAAACGTACTCCTCATCCTGATAATCTCATTGAAACCTTGCAAAACTGTTTCGATAGCATTAACGATACCATTGAAGATATTCGTGCAGGAAAGCCTGTTTATCGGCACCAGGAACTGTTAGATAAAATATCTGGTAAAGAACCTCAATCCTCATCCGAGACAGCTGAGCAAGCTAAAGCGCCGGCCAGTGTTATCTCAATGGAAAAAGGCAATGAAACAGCGACAGAAATCGACACACTGAGTAATGATGATAGCAATAAAGCTGAAAAAACTACTCATAACACTTCACAAGTGCCGGAACTGACAGAAACGCCCCCTCCCGAAATCAAGACCAGCACTCAAGCTGAACCTAATACAAACCAAGAAGAGCAGAAACAAGCTCAAACAACACCCGAAAATAATGTGCCTATAGAACGACGTAAAACTGCACGCAGCGAAAAAACTGGACAAAAACCTGCTAGTAAATCCGCACCTGTGAAGGTTAACGCCGACATTCTTGATAAATTAGTCGATCAAGCAAGTGAAGAGAGCGCCATTAACAACCGTGTTGAAGACCACATTTCAACAATTAAATCTAACTTGTTTGAAATGGATAAGACTGTCGCTCGAGCACTTGCACAAATGCGAGATCTGCAATTTGAAGCACATAATCTTGCAGAACAAAACTCGAAGGTCAGTGATCAGTTTGACATGGATACCGAGTTAAACCTAAGTACCTTCTCCGAAGGTCAAAAAATCACTCAACGACTTATGGAGAGTTTTGGTGATATTGAGAGCTTGCACGGTTTGTTAACACGCTTAACATTGGAAACCGACACGCTCATTATCCAACAAAAGAAAATTCATTCAGAATTACAAGAGAACCTCATCGGCACTCGAATGGTTACATTCTCGGTTCAAACGCAACGTATGCAGCGAATATTGCGTCAAACCTGCATCTCGTTGAGAAAAAAAGCCAAACTCACACTCGAAGGAACAGATGGCTCAGTAGACCGAGGGATACTTGAAACACTAATGGGTCCGATGGAGCACATTATTCGAAATGCTGCAGCGCATGGTATTGAATCACCCTCGGCGAGAAAGAAAATAAACAAACGTGATTCGGGTTCTGTGCACATTAAGTTTAGTAAAGATCGCTCCGAACATCTTATTGAAATCTCTGATGACGGCGCCGGGATAGATTTGGAAAGAGTAAAAGAGAAAGCGCTATCTGTCGGCTTAATTACAGCGGAAGATAAACTATCGGATGATGAGCTATGCAACCTGATTTTCAAACCCGGCTTTAGTACGTGTAATGAAGTGTCTCAAATCTCCGGTCGTGGTGTTGGAATGGATGTAGCGATAAACGAGATTCGCCAACTAGGTGGTACGCTATCGGTCAGTTCAACACCCGGCGAAGGATCTGTCTTTACTATTCGTTTACCATTCACTGTATCTAGCAATCATACCTTGTTCGTCAAGATAGGTAAAAATACATACGCACTACCATCTAATATGATTGAACATACATTCACAATTCCTCAGCCTGAGTTAGAAACGCTTTATCAAAGTCGCTCACCCAGCTACACATTTAGAGAACAGGATTATCCTCTCTGGAACATGGAAGCCTTGCTGAATAACGAACCGATCCATCTTCCAGAGAAACATATTGATAGCCATATTGTTTTGTTACGCAACGGGGCGCATAAAATAGCACTGCAGGTTGATGAGGTTAACGAATCTCGCGACAGCGTATTGAAGCCTGCTAGCCCACAATTAAGCAACATTCGCGGTATTGCCGGAGCGACGGTATTAGGAGATGGTAAGGTTGTTTTGATTATCGATGTACCCTCGCTTATTCTCTATGCTGAAGGAAGGGATAATAGTACCAATGAAATCGTTCACGCAGATGGAGACGACGATGAAACAATCAAAGCACTAGTAGTCGATGATTCCATCACAGTAAGAAAAGTAACAGAACGTTTTTTGAATCGACACAATATTAAAGCATATACTGCAATTGATGGTGTAGATGCGCTAAATGTTATGGAAGGTTTAACTCCCGACATTATGCTGGTAGATATTGAAATGCCAAACATGGATGGTCTTGAGCTGGCACAAAGAATTCGTAACAGCGATAAATTCAAAAATATTCCCATTATCATGATTACATCAAGAACGGGCAACCAACATCGCGATGCAGCGAGAGAAATTGGGGTAAATGCCTTCTTGCCAAAACCGTATCAAGAGACAGAACTTGTTGAGAACATTCAATCACTAACTGGCAAACATATTCTAGTGATGAATTAAGGAACGTGTCAGCAAATGGATTCGTCACTCAAAGTCTCTTGTACGCTTATTCAGGCTGGTCCGCACTACTTGATTTTACCCAACAGCGCGATTGCCGAAGTGGTCGTCACCAAGGAGTTTAGTCATAAGAGTGATCACCCCACGTGGAGTGCGGGCCAAACCCAATGGGATAATCAAAATGTTGAATTAATATCCTTTGAGCATCTCGGTTCCAAATCGGGCCGACATGCTGAAGGTAGCAGCCATATTGTACTTATCATCCGCAATCCTATTCCTCATTCACAGCCAAAATATTTTGGCGTTATCGCTTCAACCATTCCACAAATTGTTCAGGCAAACTCATCTGCTTTGCGTAAAGATCTTCGTCCATCGTTGTTACATGACTACTCGATGAGTTATGTATTGATTAATGGTCGCCCTGCGATAATTCCTGATATTGCGAGAATTGCAAACTTGATTAAAGAAAAAACTCGCTAATTGGAATTGATTTTAGGGTAAACCTAAAAAGATCAGGATAAAGTGCAAGAATTAGTTTAATGGCGTACTAGAATAAGGCTTTTTACGCAGGTAACAAATTCGCATAAGCTAATACCAACCACTTAACTCCCGCGCTATAAAAGTTCACCTGCACACGAGCATGATGTCCATCGCCTTCATAACCGAGAATGACACCTTCACCAAACTTTTCGTGATTTACATTTTGTCCAACTTGAAAGGGCTGAGAAGCACTATTTTGCTCAAATCGAGATGACGATGCAGTTAACGGGGTAGACACCATTGCTCGTGGTCGAACGTCAACAACAATATCAGCAGGTAATTCATGAACAAAACGAGAAACTGTTGGATAACTTTCTCTGCCATATAAACGGCGATGTTCAGCCGCAGTCAGAAACAACTGCTTCTCTGCTCTGGTCATCCCTACATAACAGAGCCGTCGCTCTTCCGCGAGTTTGGATGGCTCGTAGGTAGAACGTTCGCTGGGAAATAGCCCTTCTTCCATTCCAACAATAACAACTAAAGGAAACTCCAGACCTTTCGCCGAATGCAGTGTCATCAACTGAACATAGTCATCGTCGACAGCAACTTGACTATCACCTGATTCTAGAGCCGTATAGGCAAGAAAAACTGATAGTGGATCAAGGTCTTCAAGTTCTGGATCTGCAAATTCAGAATCATCATTAAAACCGCCATTAGAATACTCAACCGCGGCTGCTTCTTCATCCAAAATAAACTCTTTCGCAGCACTGACTAATTCCTGCAAATTCTCGATACGAGATTTACCTTTTTCGCCTTTCTCTTTTTGAAAATACTCAACCAAGCCAGATTTTTGAATGACTGTTACCAACAACTCATCTAATGACGCCTCATTAGCAATAACGATCAATTCAGAAATAAGCCCATGAAAATTTTTCAATGCTTTAAGCGCACGAGCAGGCACGGCTTCTGTCTCTATAACAAACTCTAACGCATCCCAATAGGAAATATTTTCTTTTAATCCAACCGCCCGAATGGCTTGCAATGTTTTCTCACCAATACCGCGCGGAGGTGTATTAATAATTCGATCTAACGCGGCGTCATCTAGCTGGCTTGAGATCAAGCGTAAATATGCTAATGCATCTTTAATTTCTGCACGATCAAAAAAGCGCATACCACCGTATATTCGGTAAGGTATAGCTTCCATCATTAACGATTCTTCTATTACGCGGGATTGAGCGTTAGAACGGTAAAGCACAACACAATCTTCTCGGCGATTGCCCTCTTGCACCCATTGTTGAATTACGCCGACGACGAAGCGTGCTTCATCATGTTCATTGTATGCCGTATAAAACTTAATTGGCTCACCATCTTCACCAGAGGTCCAAAGCTTCTTCCCCAAACGATTAGGGTTTTTTTCTATAAGCGCATTAGCAGCATTCAATATATTACCTGTGGAGCGATAGTTTTGCTCCAACCGAACAACTTCCAAACCGGGATAATCTCTTTCAAGGTGAGAAATATTTTCTACCTTCGCCCCTCGCCATCCGTAGATAGATTGATCATCATCACCGACCGCAAAAATTTTGCTCTGCCCTCCGGTTAGTAACCGCAACCAGGCGTATTGAATCGTGTTAGTGTCTTGAAACTCATCAACAAGTACTTGGCGGAACCGACGCTGATAATGTGCAAGCAATTCAGGATGCTTCAACCAGATTTCATGTGCCCGTAACAACAGCTCCGCAAAATCAACCAAACCACTTTGCTCGCAAACCTGCTCATAATTCTGGTAGATTTTTATACACATCTGCTCGTTAAAATCACCACCCGCATCAAGATTACTAGCACGCATCCCCTCATCTTTTTTATTGTTGATGTACCATTGTGCTTGTTTTGCGGGCCATTTGCTTTCATCGATTTGATGATCACGAATAATACGTTTAATGATGCGCAGCTGATCGTCAGAGTCGAGGATTTGGAAACTTTTTGGCAGACCTGCTTCACTATGATGGGCACGTAAAATACGATGCGCTAAGCCGTGAAAAGTCCCAACCCACATGCCGCCAACAGGGATCTGCAACATGCTTTCGATTCGGGCTTTCATCTCAGCCGCTGCTTTGTTGGTAAAAGTTACAGCAAGGACGGAATACGGTGATAATCCCATCATTTGCACTGCCCATACAATTCGATGAACAAGCACACGAGTTTTGCCGCTGCCCGCACCGGCAAGAACGAGCATATTCGTATCAGCAGCGGTGACTGCTTGCCGTTGAGGGTCGTTTAGTGATTCTAATATATGTGTTACATCCATGACTTTATTTTATCAAAAATTAGCCAGTCAGATGTAAAAAAGAATGGGATTGGGAATCTATTTTTCTAAGTTTATGAAACCCATTACCAGCATACGATTTGAGTCTTCTTTCAATGGAAGAAATTTTACTTGGACATAAATAATACAGCACTCAAGGAAAGCATTTGCTAGTCACTTTTGCTACTCAATTGAGGTTAACAGCAACTCCGGCGTGCCTATCTCTTTAACACGCCCCCCCCCCTCAACAAAGTATCGTTCCCAAAACCTCTTGATAGAATTGATACGATCAGGATTAACATACTGCTTTTTATCTGGCATTAAACCCAAGCCATACATATAAACTTTTGTATTCTTCCAATAGCCTATTTTCCCTTGACGACGGATTTTGGAAATTTCTTTCTGAGGATTTACACTCCGAATTTTCCCTTGTCCATAAAACGAGGTAATAGCGCTGTTTTCCAAACCATCGGAAATTAAAAATACAACTTTCTGCTCTGCTTCATCTTTTAAAATCAATTGCTTTGACAATAGCTTTAAAGAACCCAATAATTCTGACTTTGGTATCTTCGGATCAATTGCATTTAACGATGATTTCATTTGCATAGCGAAGCTCGCTTTAAATTTCGCTTGCTGCTCTTCAAGGCATTTCATAACCGCTTTTTTGTCTCGATAATGCAAATTGAACATGTATTGGTCACTTGGCTTTTGCTCTATATACTCATCAAAAACTAACTCTGGATAGAGCCCTCTATAGCTTGCTGAAAACCTGGCAATTCGTACTTTATCCCCTTGTTTACCCCATCCATCCAATAGTTTGGCAATTTTACTTTTCATGCTTTTACTTAATGGAACCGTCTCATCGATCAGAATATATAGTGCGCGTTTTGCAACCTGCTTATCCGTTTCTACATAGCTAATATTTGAGAAACAACTTTTTGCATTTGCAGGCCCAATCAATGCACAAAAAGGCAGTACAACCCAGAGTAGGCTTTTTAATATTCTCATCGTGTTAAACTTATCCATAACAAATCACCTAGGACTCAATTTTCCGCTCGAAAAACTCCAACAACTGTACACAGAAAATATTCCTGCGCATCACCTGCTTTTCGCTGTGTTTGTTAACTTTGCAAAATATGAACCCGAACAATGGCATTTCTTTTGCTTTTCACATACACACAAGCGACTCGAATCATCATCGTGATAAAAGAGTCCCTACTATTAGGCGTCAGGAGTTGTTATGAATAAAAGCGCACTCAACAAGGCAATTATTTTTACCTTTGCCACTACATTCGCTAGCGGTTGTGCTCACATGAACTTTGATGAGAGCGAAAATACAACACCCGAGCAATCTGCAGCGCCCTTTGCCGCACAGGGACCTCAAGATCCAAACTTTATGCGAGTTTCAAACGCTGCACCACAACATATGCCAGCGGTTAACAACAATCGTCAAATGCAGAATACAGCAATGCAAGTTGACTGCGGACCAAACACATCAGAGAACGATCATTATTTAGATGATGGTGGTAGAAAAGCAGAAGCCGTAAAAATTAGATCAACCGGATATGGCGCGCCCCCAAAAGCTTTTTACCCAGATCCGCAACGCCGATTAATGGCCATGCGAGCGGCAAAGATTGACGCTTATCGAAATTTAGCGGAACGAGTTGCCGGTCTTCAAGTCTGGGGTGGAACAACTATCGGTGATATGGTTGTAGAGAAAGATCGTTTTAGAGTATATCTTGATACACACCTTTCTGGTGCTCGAGTTATTACTGAATCAGGGCATGAAGACGGCACTTTCGAAACAATCGTCGAACTTAAAGTTGATCAGTCGTTTCTTAAAATGACGCTCCCTCAAAAACGTCATAACCAGGACTGCAGCCAACACACCTCTCGGTCACAGCAATTGAGCAATGCTTCTCCATCAAATCGAGGTATGCAAGGAAACCTACAAAACTCAAATTTTTATTACCAGGAATAAACCTAAAAAAGCAGTTGATCCACGAAATATAACACAAGCTCTTGTTTCGCTTAGCTATACGAAAAAAGCTTGCGTCACCAACCAGGTGAAGACAACTTTTTTCATTACGCTATTCAAAACAATATCATGCATTCTAATTGCGCGTCCAACTGCTTTTTCTAGGTTAAACAACAAACAGATCTCAGAGTGAATGAATAGGGATAAGTTCTATGCACTTACATATGAAGCTTGGTACTACAAAAAGTCTGATTAAACTAATGTTATCGCTCTTAATTTCATTCCTATTACTTCACTCTCCAGCGTTATTTGCCAAGCGCATTGTGGAAGTTACTGGCAGCGCAGCTATTTTCTCCAACGCGCATCAAACTGCAAAAGAACAGGCTATTAAGAACGCCATGCAACAGGCACTAATTCAAACCAAAGCGCACATTGATAGCACGTCAACAATTTCATCAAATGTATTATTAATCGATAGCTCTCGCGTCAATGCATCTGGTACGGTACAAGATGTGAAAATTCTTGATGAGTGGATTGAAAACGAACTTTATTATGTACGCATTCGCGCTCATATCCCCGATGAAAATAGCACAATAGAAAATCACTCATCACAATACCGAAAAAAAATTGCTGCTATTCAATTTGATATATTGAACAGAGGACAAACTCACGATCTCGTTAACATTGAACAAGAGTTACCGAGGGAGTTGTTACGCAGGCTAGAAAATAGCGGGGAATTCATTGCAATTGATGCAACACAATATTTAGTCTCCCAAACTCCACCATCATTTGAATTCGATAATCCTGGTGCTTATCGATCAATTGCAGATGCAACAGATGCGCAAATTATTCTTTCAGGAATGATTCGAGATATGGGAGTGGAACCTGGTTTTTTTTCCGACACGCGCCATTTAGAAATTGAAATTTATCTTCATGATGGAATTTCGGGCGCGCGCTTATCTCGGCATCGTTTTAGTGAAATAGTGAAAAATGCGGGGTACTTTAAAAAAAGAGAATCGCTATTTTCCAACTCTAGCTTCTATCAGCTGCCCCTAGGTAAAGTTCTAAATCGGATTATGACTTCTCAAATAGAGCTATTACAGGATGATTTAAAACAAATTCCTTTCTCTGCAAAAATTCTTAAAGTCGACGGTAAAAACATTTATTTCAACGCCGGTGCATCTTCATTGATTAATGTTGGTGATGTATTAATGACTTATAAACTGGAAGCTAACCCAATGGCCAATGCTAATAAACAATATATTGGCTATCTCGAAACACCTGCCGTAACACTCACCGTTGAACACATTCAGCCTCTTTTTTCAAAGGGAAAACTTGAAATTAAAAACTCAAAACTCATGGCAGGCGATATTGTTCGCTTTGGTCGTTAAACCTAGAAAAATAGAATTGCTTTGATTGGTTTTCCTGCGGACGCAATAAAAACTCAGCCTTGTGAAAACTTACCAGCAAATAAACTAATTTATTTCCTGAATGGCACCAGCTAATAGGTGCCCATCTTGAGAATCATGCTTTTTACTTCTAACGACTTTCACAATTGCACTAAAAGGGGGGGAGATTGCCAGGCGGGGAGATACACCAACTTTTAATAGTGTTCCCAAAGGAAAGGGATCATCACAATGAAAAAGAATACCTTTGGCGCTCAAATTGATACAGGTACCTGTTTTTTGATTGCTACTTTCGAGTAGTTGATAGGTAACGGGACAATCCATTGACATACGGATAAAATCCCGTTTTTCTGCATAGCTTCGCGGTGCGTACATCAGGCTCTCCTCATTACATGATACATCAGAAATTAGTTTTCCAAGTATCATGCCAGAAAAACGCCTAGACGCACAAAATATAAGCTACCCTAACTTCCCGTGACATTGTTTGTACTTTTTCCCAGAACCACATGGACAAGGCTCATTACGACCTACTTTTTTACCTTCGCGAACAAAAGGGGCGTGCTGCTCTTCGGATACTTCCGATGCACCTTTAGCTGGACCTTCTCGTCCGCCACTTAACAGGCTTTCAGCTTCGCCATGTTGAAATTCCATCTCGGGCTGCTGGCTACGTTGCTCTTCCACACGGCGTACATCTTCTTCCATAGCAACTTGCACACGGCTAATAATACCAATAACTTCGTGTTTAACTCTGCCCAATAAACGCATGAATAACTCAAACGCTTCCCGCTTATATTCTTGCTTAGGATTCTTTTGCGCATATCCTCGAAGATGTATTCCTTGGCGTAGATAATCCATCGCAGCAAGATGCTCTTTCCATAAATTATCGACAACTTGAAGCATGACAGCTTTTTCAAAGTGCCGCATATTTTCTACGCCAACACGTTGCTCTTTCTCTTCGTACTCTTTCTCGAAAATTTCAATGATACGTGCACGAAGCGGCTCTTCGTACAATTCATGATCTTCATCCAACCATTTTTTAATTTCAAGTGTCTTACCAAAGTCGCGTTGGATAGCCTCTTCTAATCCAGGAACATCCCACAGCTCGTCCATACTTTGTGGTGGAATATAGGTATTAATAAGCTCATTGAGTGCATCTTCACGAATACCGCGAATCGTTTCCGAAACGTCATCAGTACTCATTATGTCATCACGTTGCTCGTAAATTACTTTACGCTGTTCATTGGCAACATCATCATATTCCAGCAACTGCTTACGCATATCAAAGTTACGACCTTCAACTTTGCGTTGCGCATTTTCAATTGCTTTAGATACCCACGGATGTTCGATTGCTTCACCTTCTTCCATACCCAGCTTCTGCATTAAATTAGAAACCCGTTCAGAAGCAAAGATTCTCATTAAATTGTCTTCTAATGAGAGATAAAATCGTGTGGAGCCAGGATCACCCTGACGACCCGATCGACCACGCAACTGATTATCGATCCGTCGAGATTCGTGCCGTTCTGTACCAATCACATGTAGACCACCACACTCTAAAACAAAGTCATGTGATTTTTGCCACTCTTCTGTCGCTGCTTGCTTTTCTTCATCACTGGCATTTTCTGGTAGTTTTCCAAGCCGGGCATCCAAATTACCACCAAGCACAATATCCGTTCCACGTCCTGCCATGTTAGTCGCAATTGTTACAGCACCTGGAGTACCAGCTTGCGCAATAATGTCGGCTTCCCTATCGTGCTGCTTCGCATTAAGAACTTCGAACGGAATTTTTTGTTTCTTTAATATTTCAGCAAGTAGCTCAGATGTTTCGATAGATGCGGTACCAACCAGTACTGGCTGCTGGCGTTGACGGCAATCATTAATATCTTCAATAATCGAGTTATATTTTTCTTTTTCTGTTAAATAAACAAGATCTCCCATATCATCACGCGCAACTGGGCGATTTGTTGGGATAACTGTTACCTCTAGCTTATAGATTTGTTGAAACTCAAACGCTTCAGTATCAGCTGTACCAGTCATGCCTGATAACTTGTCATACAACCGAAAGTAGTTCTGAAAAGTAATAGAGGCGAGAGTTTGATTCTCTTGCTGAATTTTTACGCCTTCTTTGGCCTCTATTGCTTGATGCAAACCTTCTGACCAACGCCGACCCGGCATAGTACGGCCAGTGAATTCATCAACAATAACAATTTCATTATTGGAAACAATGTACTCCACATTTTTTTGGAAGAGCACATGAGCGCGTAATGCAGCATTTAGGTGGTGCATTAACATAATATTTTGTGGATCGTAGAGACTCTCACCTTCTGCGAGAATTTTTGCGTCGTAAAGTAGTTGCTCGCAGTGCTCATGCCCTTCGTCTGTGAGAAAAACCTGTTTAGATTTTTCATCAACAGAATAATCTCCAGGCCCCTCTTCTTCATCACTTCCAAAAGGTTCTTGCTTGGTTAACCCCGGAATGAGCTTATCAATTTTTGTATAGAGATCAGAACTTCCTTCAACCGGGCCAGAAATAATAAGCGGTGTTCGGGCCTCATCAATCAGGATAGAGTCAACTTCATCAACCACTGCGAAGTTCAAACCGCGCTGCACACGATCTTCAGAACGAAATGCCATATTGTCTCGAAGATAGTCGAAACCATACTCGTTGTTAGTTCCATAAGTGATGTCACACGCGTACGCAGCTCGTTTTGTTTCCGAATCCTGCCCCGACACCGCAACCCCAGTAGACATTCCAAGAAATCCGTATAATTTCCCCATCCACTCCGAGTCACGTTTTGCAAGATAGTCATTTACTGTAACTACATGAACCCCCTTGCCTTCGAGTGCATTCAAATAAACAGCAAGCGTTGCGACCAAAGTTTTCCCTTCACCGGTACGCATTTCAGCAATACGACCATCGTTCAAAACCATGCCACCAATCATTTGCACATCAAAATGACGCATATTCAACGCACGCTTACCCGCCTCACGCACTACAGAAAATGCTTCAGGAATTAACGACTCAAGAGTTGCACCCTCTTGTAAGCGATGACGAAATTCTTCCGTTTTAGCTTTAAGCTCGTCGTCACTTAAAGCACTTATCTCTTCTTCAAGCGAATTTATTTGTAGAACTGTTTTTTGGAGCCGCTTAACTTCTCGATCGTTTCGACTACCAAATACTTTGTTTAATACTTTACCGAACATAATTTGATCGTACGCCTTATTTGTGTGTGCAAAATTTAGTCTTTGGAAACTTTCCGTCGTGCTTGTCTTGGAATAGTTATTTCACGAAGAATGGATTTATATTGTGATCCGGCAGAACATTTTCAATATTTAGTTATAAAACGTTAAGCCTTTGAATTATCCGAGCTAAATATTAGAGATTTCAACAGGAATTACAAGTAAAAACTCTGTTATTACAGGCTTAATCTAGAAACACCCACGGTATGGAAGTTCAGATTGTACAAAGGATTATCTAAATCCTCTTTGCTGAATGAAATGTAGGAATTTACAACTTTAGTGGCAAAAGAAAACGGCTTTAAGGGAATCCTTAAAGCCGTTTCCTGTATTTAACTTTAACAGATCGTTCTTAGCGTGAAGCTCTAATATATTTCATCGGGTCGACTGTTTTACCATTCTTAATAACTTCAAAGTGAACATGTGGCCCTGTTGAGCGACCAGTAGACCCCATGCGAGCCACAGTGTCACCTTTCTTGATAGCATCACCAACTTTCACTTCTATTTTTTCGTTATGTCCATATCGTGTGACATAACCATTACCATGATTAATCTCAACTAAATTACCGTAACCATATCGTTTGCCAGCCCAGGTTACGATGCCAGCGGCTACCGAAATAACTTCCGCACCTTGTTTACCAGCCAGATCAATACCGTCATGATGTGCAATTCGACCACTGAAAGGGTCTGTTCGATGACCAAAATAAGATGAAACCCAACCGCGCTTGATAGGACGACCAGTCGGATAAACTTCATCTTGAAGTTCTCTATTCATAAGCATTGATTCTAAAATACCCAATTGCAACGAACTGTGATCCATTTTCTCGCTAAGATCATCCAGCGTTGCAAGAAAATCAGGCACTGACATGGATTCACCAGTTACCGCGCCGCCACTCTCAGGGCCACCTTGAGCAGGTGAATTACTAAAATCAAATTCGCCTCGATCAAGCTTGGCGTTTTCGATCAATCTCTCACCAAGTGCGTCCAATCTAATGACATGAGATTTCACTTGCCCCAATCGCATGGCAAGCGCATTCATATTTTCTTCAACGTGTCGTTGGGTTGCTTCAAGTTCTTTTTGTTGTTTTTTCAGCTCATCAGCCATAACAATGACCATAGCATCAGGCCGACTATTCTGCGCACCTTTCTCCGAACCATAGAGAAAAACACCGCCTAATAAAGCTATAATTAAAACGGCAACTAACAACCAATGCCATATACGAAAATGGAATCGGGTTGTCATTCCGCGACGATTTGTGATTAAAATATGACTCATGGGTAAAAAAACCGTTTCCTTATACTATCTAGTATCGTCGACCAACTACAATTCTGAAGAACCTTAAAATTGAAGAAAAATCCCATCCAAATTGCTAAGTTGCTCACAATTCATAACAAGCAAGTCAACACAATTGTTTCTGAAGCCAGACGACTCAACGAAATAAAAATCATTATAAGTCAATCACTTGATCAACAAGTAGCAGATCACATTGAGGTAGCAAAAGCACGCAGCGGAGTGCTGACACTCATAACCGACTCACCGGTTTGGGCGACTCGAATTCGCTACACGCAAAGTGAAATCATCAACAGCCTTAAAAATTATGCTGTTACAAAAAATATCCATAGCTTGTCTGTCAAGGTACAGCCTATTGAATTCTCCCACCAACAGAAAAAGCATAAAAGAAAAACCCTTTCAATTTCTCATGAATCTGCAAGGCGCATGCTTGACACGATAGACTCTATATCGGACCCTCAACTTAAATTAGCGCTAATTCGGATCACAAAACACGCGAAGTAATTTGTGATTTTCATATCAATTTTAGGAAATATCACAAACCACAGACAAGCTTGTAGTACTCCACTTTCATATTAATTTTAGCATGAAGTAATTACATTCACGTACATTGTATACTGAAAAATAGCACGAGGAAATCTATCTAAGCTTGAAAGCCAGGGCAATCGCATATAAATCAGCTTGCAATGCCTAACACTTTGAGCAAATAACTTTCATCCCATCCAGATTTAAGCCGTTTTGTCTTTATCCCACGCTTTAGCGTAGTCTCCTGCTTGAGTAGGT